>Ga0209454_1004879_pt1 | contig 10155 bp, 7 predicted proteins | sample WorMetHERISLAND1_2_FD_187400 | JGI IMG/M metagenome (GOLD analysis project Ga0209454, IMG submission 187400) | Marine gutless worms symbiont microbial communities from Max Planck institute for Marine Microbiology, Germany - Olavius geniculatus... | ecosystem: Host-associated > Annelida >... | reverse complement strand
ACTTCCTATTAGTGATTAACAGTAACCTAGGCCCTATATCGCACTGTTACTGAGATACAGTGACTTATTGGCCAAAAATCGCAAATTTTGCCCACCCCCTCTCATTTACCTCATTCTGGGCGACCCCATTCGAAGTTATGGAAAAGCTTTACTGGTCCTGGAACTAGAATCTTCCAGGCAGCCAACGGTGAAGATTTGGTGATTCCAGCTTGCACCGCTTTTGTCTGATCCACCCGTGTGACAGACAGACAGATAGATGGACAGACAGAATTGCGATGGCTAAGACACGCTGAAAGCAGTAGCTGCTTTCGCATGTAAAAACTAATTAATTGCATGTAAAGCATTCACAACTGTTTTAACAATTATCTTCCTTTGAAGATGGCAAAAGCAGTATTTTCTTGTTAGCATTCCAAAGCAAAGCACTGAATAAAATTAATATTTCAATTAAAAAGATGCATGATATAATTAGCCAAAATAATGACATGCCACATATACTACTCACAGTGTGACTCGAACAATTCATTGTAGCTTGATTTTGATTAACTGATGACTAACTATATTTACCAGACACAACAAGTCAAAAAGTATTCATTATGATGTGAAAACAAAATAGGCAGAATTAACATCAAATTCGTAAATTTACAAATAAGAAATTGTACAGGAGTAGTCACGTACTACATTGATGAGAGCTGGATCAAAATTCAAATACGGCGAAAGAGTTGATGGAGATGAAGGAACTGCAACAAACAAATATGTACTGTCTGTTACAGATAATCAAGAAAAAATCAGATACCACAATGTATCATCAATGCACAAAAATTAAAAATCTTCACTCTTAACTAAAACACCAACCTCAATTATGCACTGAAAGCTGCAGAATGCTCGATATTAGCCACACTGCTTATAGATCGCAGTGATCAACTTAAAGTAGCAGATGTACTTCGTCACAACACTATTATGTTTCGCACTTTCAGTACAAACAGCACAGACGGGACTACTATGGCAAAGACTAGTCAATCAGGAGACAATTGTTAAAACACAGTTGACTGTTTATATTTATTTTATCGACAATATTTTTTTAATTTTATTGATAACGTCATTGGTAACGCTGTCACTAAAACAGCTGGGCGGCGGATACATCTAACAACACTCAATTGCACTGCGCAGTTTTCAAGGACGCACGCAAAACTCATTCTCATAACGCACAACATTATGCCCTGATATGTGTAATTCTTTCTTACCATGAATATCCATTGCGCTAGTACCAAACAGACCAGATCCGAAACTCTGCCGACGATCCATGTTAAATCGAACTTTTTGTATCTAAATTTGCACGCAATCACGCTCAGCTCAAATTCTCCAATTATCGACCAAAACAACATAAAATAGATAAATTGCAATCAAAATAAAGTTACACATTCCACGAGGAGTTGCACGAATATCTAAAATAATTTATGGATCGTTATCGAATCGCATTAACGCTGTTGAAGTTGAACTCATTGGGTGAGATCAAGTTTTGGTAAGACTTTATTTTTTAGATTATTTATAAAAGCGCGCGTACAAGGCGACGTAACTGACAATTACAATGAGTTTATTTTGTGCACTCGGCTATGAAGATAGCCGAATAGCTGAATACCGGTAACAACACAGTCCGAGCCTCCGATAATCTTCATTCACACAAAAGCAGTGTAGAATGAGACAGACAGATAGAAAGTAAGACAATAGGCCTATAGCAGATTTTATAAATGCAGAAAAGTACGAACTGAGAAAATGGGCATTGGGCAAAAGTATACACAACTACGCATTTTGTTTTTTTTTTATTTTCTAGCAGTTCACTTTTAGAGTTTTGGTTGTCTCAACCTTTCGAACAGAAGAAGCGGCGTTTACCGTTTCATGTCAGAAAACGAGCCGATAAAAAACTTTCCTATTGCATAACTGATAGTAATCGTTGAGACAAAAATCGATACCAATACTAATATCGCGATATATTAAAAGTCGATACCAAGATCGACACAAACTTGTCGACAAAAATACTGAATACCGATACCGTCCTAAAATACTGACATTGACTCAGCACTAATGCACAGCCTGCTGCAGACGGTGATTTACTTATTTTTGCCGATGTGTTTATCTGTGGTGTTTACTTTTGTGTGTTAAATAGTCTATGGATGTTATAGTAAATAATTTTTTGAACGAAATAGGTTCAATTCGTGCTCATTTGATCTTTCGACATGACGATACCTTACGGGAATATTACACTTTCTCCATTTTTATCGTCTCTGTCTGTTTCTCAGTCTTTGCCTGTCGCGCATGTCAGCAGTGTTCCTTTACCCACCGTTGCCCAGTGTGGATCGCCAGCTAAGGAGTCGGCAAGCTATAATCCTGTGTTATTGTGTCGTAAAGGACAAGAAACTATACAAGAGATATTGTCAAAGACGACTGAAGTATTTCAGTATCTACGTACTGTACAACTGCCAAACGGAGTCAATGTGTCCGCTCAGCAGTTCCAAGATCGCAAGCATAAACTGGACGAACCAATTCGGCAGCTAGAAGGATTGTTTCGAAAGTTGCGATTCATTTACGACTCGGTCAACGAATCCACGGCTAACCTTCCATCACAGCCAGTTGAGGTAGCTTGGGGCATCTTGCACCAACATGGTTCATACTCTCGAATCTGCTGAACCTAGATCAGGTGTTGAACCAAGTTCACGTTGTGTTACTTTGCACGAAGTTGAACTTGGCTCATCTGATCCGGATCAGCTGAACGGCTATGTTTGCACACTGGGCCTGTTTGTCAGCAATGACGTCAGAGTCACACACAGTGCTTACAACACAGTCAAGTAGCAGCAGTAATTGTTTGGATTTCAATCTTCCCCAAGGTTGTTGCACAACTTTTGCGTGAACAACTGTACAGTAGAGTCCCAAAAATATGTATTTTGTCTTAGTGGCTACAGCAAACAAATATCTTGACAGTTGACATAGAATAAAGAACAAATAACTATTGGAACACAGAATACATATTTTCAGGACTTTGTTTGCAGTTGTTGATGTGAAACTTTTGTGATTACTTCAAGAAAATTTGAAATCAAAAAAAATCATGGTTGATCGGTAATTAACTGTTTACTAAGTATTGCGTGTGACTGTGACGTCACTATGCTTGACCCAGCCTGGCTTGGCTAGTTGGCGTCATCCATGGTATAACTGTGATGGTACAGCTGATCTAAGATCATGAACAACATTGATGCAATGCACCCTTAAACTTTTTCCAGTGTATAAACTTATTTGTTGGCATGGTTCATTTTATTGTGGAACATTAGCATCTAGTGTCTTATTTGTTATACATTTTAGTCCACCCAGAAGCGATAGCTTTCGGAGCGGACATGTTTTGCTGGTGTTTTTATTTTTTTTCACCACGAGGTTTCGAGCTGTGTCAGCCAATCGCCGTGAAATTTTGTACGATGGCGGAGAGTGTGTTCGGTTAAAAAATAAGTGTCCAAAATTTCAGGGGGCGCAGGCCAAAAGCATGCAAAATTTGGCCTGATTTTGGTCGACTTCAAACTTAAACGGCAAATATCTCCGGAACGGATGAAGATATTAAAAATCGGTCAAGTACTTGATCTACTGCAATTTCTCCAAATTTCGGCGAAAAAAGTCTGGTGAACTTTGGTCAACTATCTCGATGTGGAATCATACCACCCACATCGACTTTTCGGAAGACCATATTTCGTCCCCTAAAGGGTGCTAAGCCCCCAAATTTGTACATGCACTAAAGAGTGACCAAGCTTTACTAGTGCACCCCGCACTGCAGATGGGGGTCCCCCTGACAATTTTTTTTTCATAACGGTCAAAAATTGGTTTTAAACTTAGTAAATGAGCACCTATGACATTGGACGTAGGGAGAGTAGCCCAACGAAACTTTAGCACAAGATTTATCGCTGTCTAGGCATGATAAATTAGGTACAAGTTTTGTAGGGCACCGCCCCCTTAAAATTTGGGATGGCAAAACGTCCAAAATTTGGCGTTATTCAAGAAAACTTTTGAGTTTGAGCACAAATGTCTTTGAAGTGGATGAAGATATTTACAAGCTGTAAACGGCTTCAACATGAAGTAGTATCTCTCTGGCATTGAACAAAAAAATTTGTGAACTTTGGTCCACTAACAACAAAGTTATAGGTGCTCATGTTGACCCACCCTAAGTCAACAGTGCGCGTTCTGCATATGCCAATGCATTTGAGTTCGGGCTATGTGACTTTGCTGCCAGGGAAATTTCACTCCCCTGAATTTTTCCCCCAATCGGACTTACAGCGCCGGGTGGACTCACATTTGGCTTTGCCCCAAGTTTCTAGTTTTACTATATGAAAAGGGGCTTCGGTGTGACCTAATTGAACTGTAGGCTGTAATCATGTGAGGTATTTTTCAGTCATCGTGCAAATAATGGTGCACTTTACAGGTGCTGCTTATCCGCTGATGTATAACTGCTGTATTAGTCATTTTAGTGCACAGTTGTATGATGTTTAAATTTGCTGTTTACCTTGTTTGGCACAAATTTCAGGACACTGCTATAAGACTGAGTGCTGCTATTTTGCACTAAAATAACTGAATGTTTCGTCACTGTTAGGAGCTGTTGTCATACGTTGATGCTGATACGTCTCAACAAGAGAACACGAAGAGTGATGAACAGCAGTGCAGCACAGAAGAAGAACGTGAATTAGTTCAGGTACCCTAATCTGTTGTTACTTCGTTACTTCTCACCAGTTACCACCAACAGATAAAAGAGACATGAGGATCATTCTGCTGTCACAAACCAACAAAGGATATCACTTTTATACAGCGTGACCACTTCTCTGGAAAAATTGGACATGTCAGGGAACTTTGCAAATCTTGGGGAAATGTCAGGGATTTCAGCAAAAATCGGAATTGTCAGAGAGAAAATCTTTTAAGGGAAAATTGCCTAAAAACTTTCCTAAAAATTTGCATCAACAGGCTTATTTCACTTAGTACTCTGTACGAGTTATTTTATGCCGAATGTTGCTTACATATGTTTTAGTTTCATTTTCATTGAATATAATTGTAACAGTTTGATCATTGATTTGTTAATACTAGTAGTACTTAGATCTAGTCAGGAGTACCACAAATTGTCAGGGAATTTCATAGTGACTTTTGAGTGGTCACCATGTCTATCCTGTAATTCAATTACTTGTGTGCAAAACTGCATGTTCTCCTAAACTGTGAATCATGCAGTGAAAATTTAAAATGTTATTCTGTTTTGCTGATGTGACTGTTCTAATCTTGTTATTTAAAAAATATATATCTGACTATTTTTATAGGTATTTGTAAAAATGTGTGTTAGTACTGACCAAAACTGCTGTTTTTTTATTGTTTGAAAGAACAGGTTAGGCAAATAAATGAAAAATTGACTGATCATAGTGATGGATCAGTATTAGTGATGTGATGTTACTAGTTGTGACAGTTAAAAACAACTTAATACCGGTGGTTGCATATTTATTCATTAACTTCAACAAAAGCATAGTTTTGCAGGGAATTGATTTCTATTTAATTATCTGGTAGCACTTCTCAGTCATTGTGTGTTGCTTTGGGTGATTGTCTTGTAGCAACTGCAGATGAAGAATCGACAGCTCAAGGAGATAATTGATCAGCTTCGTACTATAGTTTGGGAAATTAACACGATGATGACTATGCGGCGGACTGTTGCGCAATAAGTTTTTCCAATGATTTTCATCTGTGGTTCTCTACAGACTGTGTAGAATTGTGTGAAGTGAGTGATTAAAATGACAAACGAAACAAGAGCAATTGTGCAAAGACATTGTGAAACGATAGCTGATAATCTTGTAGACATAACCATTATGATTTGCTTCTTAGCAGCATGAGCACTGTTAGTCATACTAGATCTGTAGTTTATCCTAAACACCTAGCTTTAAGGTTTGTTTGTTTTATAATGAGTTAATACATAGGTGGTACTGCTTGATGTTGTTGACAGAATTTTGCATGCTGACATTACATAGTTATTTTACTTGGCGATATTTTATGCACATGTGGGTTAAACACAGAATATACTGCATATTTGCATTTATTTATGCCCATATGTACCATATGACACATAAAATGTGGACCATACATGCTTTACATAGCATTGGAGAGTTTTGCAAATGATGTAGCCATGATCAGTTGATCATTGTAGTGAAGGGTGGACAGCTTGAAAAAGACTTTGCTGAAATAATCGAGGCCAATGAGTTTCAAAACTGTCTGATTACTTGATCTAGGTGTAAATTACATATGTTCCCTTTTTATGTGCCAACTGGTATGTATTAAGCGGTAGAATGGGACTGAAGTTGTATGTCATGTTGACGCAAAATGTTGCTGGGTCTTTATTATAAATGATTGAATAACTAAATAATACTCGATGATTATGCATTAACGTGCAGATAGAATGCGTAAAATAGTTGCCGGGAAACGTTGCTGGAAATAATGTCACATTTCTGCAATTAATCGAGAATAAACGCATTTTTAAAAATAGAGTAGAAATAACAATACTTGGAAGAGTCACCTAGCAGGAGACATTGCCAGTTATAGATTTAGTGTAAACTGTTGGCCACATTCAGCTCATATGGGTTGTTATCCTGCCCATTTTGTACAAAAGAAAACCACAAAAAATATGAGATTATAACTGTTGCATATTATTCACATTATTGCATATTATTTTTGGGTTCGTTTTGAGTGGCACGTGTTTCCACTTTAAACTGGGAACACATTACTGACTTCGGCAAAACACATGATTCAATATATATCTGCTGTTTTTCAGTTATCAACGATAACAGCAACTTGCACTGGTCCGGCTCGCGGCAACTTCAAGACCATGCTGTGTAGCCCACAGTGCAAAATGTGCACTACAGATGTACAGTGTTGCAGTTGGGGAACGCAGGCAATTTGGAAGATGCCATTTCCCAAAATAATATCAGAACAAGGGAGAACGGTAGCGTGCCGTCAGATAACTTGAATCACTGCTCCAGTTAGCTGGACGTTATGTAAAAAATGTGTGTTTTACCAAGTTCACAATATTCTGAGGTGAGGTGGAAAATTGCCCCTCCTGTTGGACGTCCAAAAAATGAAAAAATAATACAAAACCTGACGTCAGCAGATGCGGTTTCCAGGGTGCAAAATGCTCTAAAATACGTTTGTGGTCCTGAGTCGCAGTGGAGCTTACAACACCTGCGACCTTCTAGCTAGGTTACAGGCGACTACTTCTAAGGGAAGGGAAGGGAAGGGATGCATTCCCCCAAACAAAAATTTACCACTGCATCACTGCCAGTGTAAGCGCAATTGTAGAAATGTAACAAGATGTGAGGACAACATGATGGACAGTTGTGTGGCAGATGGCTGAAGATGGTTGAGTCTACTCGTTGCTGTTGGCCATGTACCGGGATGACCTAACGTCGGGCTGTGCTTGTTGAGGAGCATTTGGCTGAACTTGTCGTCTTCTGTTGACGTTCTTTCTCCACATGACGGCACCGACGACGACAGGCACGACAACCAGCAGAAGCAGCATCAGCAACCACCACAATGATGATGATGCCTTCACGTTGTCCATCGCTGAGACACCAGCTGGACATCAACATTCACAAAGTTCTGTTAGGCATGACCGGTCACTAGTCCGAAGAAGCACTAGTCCAAAACTCCCAATTCTGTAAGGTTTCGCTCCACCATAGCCAGGAGCCACCATAGCCAAGGTCTGCCAATACCACAGATGCAGTTTATCCTTATTCCTAACAGCTCCCTGCATCTGAAACAGTTTACCAGCACCCTTTTCCAACACCTTCCGACAACACCTCAGTACTCATCTGTTCTCAGACGACACCATAATTGACTAACTGCTACCACTCGCGCCAACAATTTGAATATCTGTTTTGCCATGCATGGCGTGCTACAAATGCAGATTACAGTACTTACTTACGAACCCTATCTCTATTCACTAACCTACCTAATCCTCGGGCTGATCGGACTGGTCACTGCCACTCACTGGTGCCCCTTTGGACTACTGAACTGTTGTCACTATTAGGCCTACTGATTCTTCAATTAGCTGACTGTTCATACAGCCTACTGTTGTCCGGTCCAGGCTTAGAGTGAATAAGGCCAGGTGCTTCACTCATCTATATAGAAGACCTTTGTGGATTGCCGGAGTGGGATTGCTTCCAGGCTCTATGCCCTTCCCGATGTTCGACCAACATGTATCAGAGTAGGCCTACACGAGTTAAAGAAAGAAAACTCAATGTGATGACTGGTGATATTCACTCTAACAGTATAACCTTTTTAGATAGGCGTCTTTTTGCTATGATTTACACAGATCAAGCAATCAGATGAAAAGTGAGCTGCACAACATTATGCATGCAGTGAAAAACTCTGTAGCCTAGGAGTAAACTCAGTTGTCAGTTAATCAATCACGAAAGAAGGTCCATTTACTCCATGCCCATACTTCAGAACAGGGCTGTCAGAAAATTTTTTCTTCGTATGAAAATTTTCGTTTAAAAATTCAAAATTTAAGGCTGAAAGCTCTGTTGACATAATTTCGGGGCAAATTGAAATTTTGAGCACCCACCCCATAATCTTCTCCATCGAAAATTGCAGCTGTCTGTCTGAAAATTGCCACTTCCTGGCAAGTTTCTGCACTCCTAGTTTTTTAACCCATGACGCCGCTGATTCAGCAGCTGAATATTCTGAAACTTACTGTCTTTATGCAGAACGTCAGGGGCAGCGGCATCTGGATCGTTCGACTCCATGTGCATCTGAGTCAAGGAGTTGATGTAGTTGTCCGGAAGTTGAACTGTGAAGTTGGCTGCACCTCTCTGCGAGTCCATGCGTGTCACTGGCAACAAGTATTTTCACCGTTATTCATAATTTATTCACTCCAGCCCAATCAGTGTCATCATCATGCTGCCAAATAACGATGATGACAACTTGATTGCGATTGGCAGATGAAAAAAAAAATAAAACTGAACCACAAATTATAAGTGCTTGTTGGACATTAAAAAAAAATCATAACAATTTACAGTCTGCACCACATACATGCAGGGATATATTGAAAACCGAAACTTGGGTGTGAAATTATTAGGGGCCCTTCCCTTTCCCGTTTTGCCCTTTTTTCCTTTTTCTTTCCTTTCTATTCCCCTCACTACTCCCTTCGTCCCCTTTAGTCCTGTCCGTTCGCCTCCCTTCCTCCTCCTCTTCCTTCTCCTCCCACTTCTTTTCCTTACCCTTTCCTGTTTCCTTTCCTCTTCCCTTCTCTCTCCTCGCCTCTCCTCTCCTCTGTACGCTTAGAAGTAGGACCTCTGAAATCTAGCCAGGGGTCTGGGGAGGGCTGTGAGCTTCGCAGCGGGGCCAAAAACGAATGTTGTGCATTTTGGCCCCAAAATCTGACATCCTGATTGCAACAACACGATGATTTGAAATCAGCTGAGCAAAACTACTATACAGGAAACATACAACACGCACGATATAGCTGTGGCTCGGTGCAATTCTGGTTGAAGGAATTGGACCAGAAGGTGGCAGTGCTATGTTATGGGGTGTGAAATCATCACTGAGTAGGTTAGATGCAAGAGGCTGTAGACACACAAACCGGTGAGGCGGACGACGTGAGACGCCGTGGAAAGGTTGAGCGCGCGGACGTCGAGGACGAAGCGTTTGGCGCGTTGTCCGAGCGGTGTGTTGGAACTGCTGGTGATGTTCAACCCGTCGACGGTCCACAGGTAGTGCAGACGCTCGTCAACCGCACAGTTGCGACAGTCCGCGATCAGCAGCAAGTTGCGGATGTATAAATGACGACGACAGTTAGCCGCGCACCTGCAGTGGACCAGCGATCAGCAAAAGTTAACTAGGAAGACTTGTCACACCTCACACGATAGTGTGAGTGTTGTAAGGACGACCTTCAAAGTATAAGGGAAAAGGCAAACTTTGACCCTCAGCCAACCCAAAACCCGTGAACCGATCGTCACCAAATTTGAATGGCGTGATTACGTCATGGACGCCTACCATCAAAAAAATTGGGCTCAATCCGCCCCGGGGTTTTTGCTCCACATATAGGTAATATATACACCCATCCTGTTCGAAATTTACTACACTTTTTTGGTTCTTGAACTCGCCTAC
>Ga0209454_1004878_pt1 | contig 10157 bp, 6 predicted proteins | sample WorMetHERISLAND1_2_FD_187400 | JGI IMG/M metagenome (GOLD analysis project Ga0209454, IMG submission 187400) | Marine gutless worms symbiont microbial communities from Max Planck institute for Marine Microbiology, Germany - Olavius geniculatus... | ecosystem: Host-associated > Annelida >... | reverse complement strand
GTAAGCCTTTGACAGAATACTGAATGTATAAGGTAATGTAAGATTATACTCGGTTCACATTTTCTGGCAAAAAACTGGATAAGAAGTTCATTATAAAAAAATGGTGTGCGCAAACTAAAAAAAGACTTATAAGAGTAAGTACTACATGTGATATGACAACTGTGAGACACTGCAAATGTCTGTAAATGTAAAAACAATCACAAGAACAAATATCACTTACAGAATCCAACACAGCAAATATAAGGTGCATATGTACATTATAATCAGGCTCAAAACAAAATATCTTAATAGACCCAATAATCTTTCGATAGTTAGCTTTCAAAAAGATAATATACATTTCATTTATTTTAGATACAGTTTCTTGAAAGAAACAAACCTTCAAGTGTTGGAGAGTCTTCAGAGGGTCGACAGATTGACTAGAGACAACACGACAAACAACACAACAACCCATCAGTTCAGCCTTTAGCGCATTGGACTCGTGATCAAAAGGTTAGCGCATTGGACTCGTGATCAAAAGGTTGTGAGTTCAACTCCCAACCGGTCTGCCACCAAGTAATGGGGTGTTTACATGATGAAGCAAGCATGAAGCAAATGTATTGAGCATGATGTGTGCTCTAAGTTTGCTTCATGTCTGCTTCATGTAGGGGCCTATGCTTGCTTGATGTTTGCTTCATCATGTAAACACCCCATAACAACCTTGGGCAAGTTGTGCACACCTACGTGCCTGTCTAAGTGCCCGTAGTCTTGTGGTTAGGCATCAGACTTGTAACTGTCAGACTACGGTTCAAATCTCACTGCCGGTCATTTGCAAGCAACCTTGAGCAAGTTGCTAACCCACTGTGTGCTCAGGCCAACTCAACCTCCTACCCTCAGCACGCTGAAAAATGAGTAGTAGCTTATGGGCTATGGTACAAAGCCACGTGTAGCTGATTGGGGCAGTGGTATGTCTGCTGGCTGCACTGTGGGGCCAACTGTTCGCTAAGTAGGCAGTGGATAGCCGCATAATGTGCTGCAGTATCATTAGCTCATGCCAATCAGCTGCAACTTCCAAAATGGCAAAACGTGCTTCTGGCTACAAGTCTGATTCATGTAAGCAGTGCTCTAACAAATACCGGATTTTACCTTCACCACTATACCGCCAGTATACAACTGACTGATCATTTTATCAAAAAAAGCCTACACGCACTTCACCAGTGCTTTAGTTATTATAATGGCTGAATCATACCAGACAAAAACGAGTTCTCAAAAAACAAGGTTTTGAAAATTGTTGCATTTAATTGAAATAAATGCTATCATACACAGAGATAAACAGAGCAAGCATGCAGTAGGAATATGGATAGAAAGTAATCACATACGCTGGTGAGTTCGACAAAAGCCGGACTGTTCCGACGACAACGACGAATGGCTGTCTCGACTTTTGGATAATTGTTGTCAAACTCAGATGATATGTAAGCTTCCTGAAGAACCTTCACACAGACAAGCAGTCACAACAACTACTACAACCACCACCACAACAACAACTACTACTACTGCTGCTGCTGCTGCTGCTGTTGCTATCACGACTATTACTACTATGAATATAACTATCATAAACTATGACTATGATTACGAGTATGACCACTAGGAGTACCACCATTACTACTACAACTTTTGATCAATTACTACTACTGCAACAACAACAACTACTACAACTACACACCAGCTTTTGAAAGGCATGTCCAACAATGATATCCGACGCATCATCGTCCTGAGCATTTAATGCCGCTTCCAGATCAGAGACAAACTCTTTGTGCATCAGATGAAGGTCTTTGATCTTGAAGAATATCGTATTAACATCCTCCGATGATACAGCGTGCTGGGGGGTCTGTAGCAGTGAGCTTAGCTTGTGTATGAACTACAACAACAACAACAACAACTACTACTACTACTACTACTACTACTACTACTACTGCTACTACTACTACACTGTGTCTGAGAAAAAAATTACCTCTTAGAGATCATCAAATTTAAACGAATCTAAATATAATTAAGTACACTTAATCCCCCTCAAAAAATGCAAAAGTAATAACCAAATTTTGTTAAAATTATTATTTCCTAGCGCAGTTATTAATTGTTGAATAATGATAACAATATGCATCCGTTACCAATATGGTATTACATGAACCCCTGTGTAAATTTGTGTAACTCCAACAAACAACATCTAATTCTGGTAGAATTCTCGTCGAAAATGCACCATCTGTAGTCTGTCAAAATGCCAAATTTCAGTTAAATCTGCTGACGCAAACAATAGCTACAGTGGCTTAAAATGTAAGGTCACCCCAAAACGTCTGTGTCAATTTCCTGCAACAGCTTGTTTAATCCTGACAGTGTCCACGACTTGCTGAGAAATTCCAGGACAAACTACTGCTGTTGTTGCTGCTGCTGCTGACCTGGGCATGGGCTGAAACTGATAACAAGATGTATATGCAAAGACACACGTCTGCTGGAGAGATAAAAAAATAACAGAGAGGCGTGGCGGGTGTCAAGACATAGACAAAACAACACCAACACATTGTCAATGGCCTCCTAATGTCAGTGCTTCACTTCCCTCCAAAGCAAAAGCAGAACAGACAAAAAATTTCAGAAAGTTAAAAGTCTGTGTAGCTCTTCATGCAAAACCGGTCACGGCCAAGCATGCCAGCGCTCGATTTACCTGCTGTGAAAGAATGAAAAGCTGAGTTGACCTTCGTGGTTGGTTACACACCAAATTGGTTTACCTGTCCACAGACAGTCAACCGTCCTGGTAGCAACCACCTGAGAGTGACCCGACCAGAAATTAAACCAACAACCTGCAAATCATACATCTGGCATCCTAATAATTACCTGGCCACCAAATATTGCGAGTCAAAAAACTCATGACATGAGTGTACTCGCTGACCTGGACCAGAGAGTCAAGCAGACCGACGTAAATACGTTCACCATCGAGAAAACTTCTGATGATCTCCAGCCTCATGTGTTGCTTTTGTTCCTCCTCACTCACTGCAGTAGTGTCCTCCAACAACTACAACATATTACTAACTACAACTACAACTAAAACAACAACTACTAGTAGTACTAATACGACTACTATGAAGAAACTTCTGATGATTTCTTGGTGAGTATGTCACTTCTCTTCCTCTTCATTCATTGTAGTAGTGTCCTCCAACAACTACAACACATTACTACAACCACTACTACTTGTCTACAACTGTAACAACTGTGGCTAAATGATATAGCATTTCATGGGAAACCCATCTCAGAACTATGGAGCCAAATGGGATCACAAATTGTTACCTCTCATGTGACAAAAGTAAACATGCCCTGCTATAACCCAAGCCAGACATGCCGGTACTTGATTTACCTACCCCGAAGAGATAGAAGGCTGAGTTAACCTTGTGTTAGTTATATACAAAGATGGTTGTTTACCTGTCCACCGACAATCACCCATCCAAGTACTAACCACTAAATAGCAATAAATGACCCGACGGGGAATCGAACCAGTAACCTCACAATTACAAGTCAAACTTCTCAATGGTTACAATACCAAATGATGTACTACTACTACTCCTGCTGCTGCTACAACAACAACAACAACAACAACTACTACTACTACTACTACTACTGCTACTGCTACTGCTACTATTACTGCTTCTACTGCTACTGCTACTGCTGCTACTACTGCTGCTGCTACTGCTACTGCTACTACTGCTACTACTACTACTGCTGCTACTGCTACTGCTACTACTACTACTGCTACTGCTGCTGCTGCTGCTGCTACTGCTACTGCTACTACTACTACTACAACCACTACTACGTACGTCATCAAAGTCCGGTGGAATGTCACTAGTGTCGTCAATTGCCAGTGCCATGCTGCGACGCTTTGGTCGCACAGGAGGAGACACGGCACGCCTTGACGACTCTGTCGTAGTTGTAACACTGTCAGCAGTGTCAGCAGTTGTAGTAGTTGTGCCGACACTTGCTCCATTTACAGTGTCAGCAGACAGGTTGACAGTGTCCGCACTGGTGTCACCTGTGCCTATTGTTGCTACTGGTTCTGACATCACATTGCTCAGAGAATCTACAAAATACAGTTATTATTAGCATTTCATTTCACAGCCTGTCATCAGATCAGATCATCATATCATATCATATTCAAATTTATAGCGCCCTCAGGCCAACTCAGTCTGGTCACTCTCCGTAGGTAGGCAAAATGAATACTGGCAGTGGTTAGAGCTATTGTTAGAGGAAAAATGGCGAGTTCTGTGTAACACTAGGCCATGCTACCAGCACTGCTCAAGACGGATATCTGAATCTCAAGACGGAACCTTCAAAAAGCTGATCCGACAGCTGCATCCAAACGATGTGGTTGCAAAATCCGTCGACATTCTCTCCCTCCCTCTATCCCGCCATCGGGTTGTCGGCTGTAGACCAACCGAGGCCCGCGGGTCTGGAGGGCGCCAACAACACCAAGACTGCTGAAATACTGACCCGGTCGGTTAAAGGCGCTGGCCGTTCAATAGAGCTGCCGGTCATGGCCGACAAAAGCTGTAACCTCCCCCGTCTCAAAGCGCCGCAAAGGAGCTGAGCTCCCACGCAAAGAACCTAGCTGTCTGTGTGAAATCTTCTTCATTACATGTGAAAAGACCATAGGTGCACTACAGTGTTCGTACAAAATAGGCTACAAAGTAGTTAAAATCTGGTAACAGCCATGGCCGACAACAAACAATGTTAAAAGTCTCGGAGAATAAAAATGCTTTAAGGTGACGTTTGAAGGCTGCCCAGAATGATCGTCTGCCGACTGACTCGAGCAGGCGGTTCCACCTGTGTTACTGATGTCATACTGACACGTGTGTGACGCTAAGTACCCACGTAGCTGGACCCAACAATGTGCGTGCAGCTAACGCCGATGCTACAGCGTTGGCCACGTGCGCACTTGCCGTTGCTAGTGGCAAAATTTTAAACCCATAAATCGTGTCCACAGACGGGCGTACAGTGAGAGGTGGCCTTCACGCTGGGCTTGGCCCCAAATTTCTAGTTTATTAGCCGACTGTACTTAAGTAACGATCGAGCTTATGGCACGATTGTCGTCTGTCGTCTGTCGTCATCCGTCCGTTGTCGTCGTCGTCGTCTGTTACGGATGTATTGTGGCTAAATGGTAAGTCGTAAGGGGGAAAACTTTTCATGAATAATTAGCCGTGTGTCATAAACCTAGGCTTGCAAAATTTCAGCAATTTAGTGCAAGAGAAATATTTTTAAATTCGGAGTTGAATGTAAAGGGTATAGCAAAATGGGCGTTATTCAACGGAAAAATGACCGTATCTCGGAAACGGTGAGAGATACGGCTAAGGTTATTATTCATCGCTAATAGAAAGTGCCATACGCCCTGTCAGATGAGATGGAAATTACTGACAATGGACGACCTTGAAGGTCAATGACAACCAGAACGGTCAGCTATCCTAGCAACAGCTGGGCTTCTTGTTTTATTCTGTCGCCCTCTAACTTCAACTTGCCAGTCCGCTGAAACCTGAAAGATGGTGAACTATGCCCGAGTATAGGTCGAAACCAGCGGAAACTCTGGTGGAGGTCTGCAGTAATTCTGACATGCAAATCGATCGTCAAACATGGGCGCAGGGGCGAAAGACTAATCGAACCAGACTAGTAGCTGGTTCCTGCCAAAGTTTCCCCAGGACAGCTGGCGCCTCTTGCAGTTTTATACGGTAAAGCGAGTGACCAAGAGCATTGGGAATGAAACGTTCTCAATCTATTTTCAAACTTTTAATAATGGGTAATAAATCCGAATCGCTCGAATGCGAGTGTCAAGTGAGCAAGCACAACTGGCGCTGTGTTTGACGGACATATTTAGGCCTACGCTAAGTGAATGAACGAATGAATATGTGAGTGAATGAGTGAGTGAGTATTCGGGGCACTAAGTGGCACTGGCTGTCATTCAGTCACGACGCACATACAACCATAGACCATAAGTCAACGTATAGAGTGCTACTAACAATAGAGTGAAGTTACTTGACGTGGCTTGGTCGCATAACGTTAGAAAGTTGGACGTAAGATCAAAAGGTCGTGGGTTCAACTTCCGGTCAGGTCGCTAGCAAGTGGTTACCACCTGGATGGCTGACTGTCTGCGAACAGGTAAACCATCTACCTATCCAACACCAAGGTCAACTCAGCCTTCCATTCCTTCGGAGTAAATAAATTGAGTAAATTGAGTACTGAATACTGAATGGGGTTACGGTGGGACGCGTTCACCCACGCTGTTGGCGTGCGAACATTTGTCCACGTCTTTCAGCACGCATTAACCGACTTACACAGTTCTTTTTCGAGTCTGTTACACTCATCAGCAAATTTGCAGTAAAAACAAATTATATTAAAGATCCCACCAAGCGTTTAATTAACTGCGTCGTCACACTACCTTGTAAAACCCAACGTCTGAGGACTAGCAAAGCCACCGTCTTGCTGAAATATTTATACTATATATACGCCAGACACTTGGCGTATAGGCCTATATGGAGAGAAACAGTTGGTTGACCATGACTGCAGGAAAACAAATCACATGTACTGGTATACAGGTCCAATTTCAACATACCACGGCTCCAGGGCTCCCAGGAGCAAGAAGTGAAATTTCAGGACCAAATGTTTACAAAATGTCAGGACAATTTCAGGACATTTTTGTTGGTTTCACGAGGCTCAAGACACAGAAAGAGCACGTTTTTTCTGTCCTCATTATGTTATTCATTGAAGCAGATCAGTATTGCAGTCCTAAAAATGTTACTAAGACACTGTTATGAACATACTAAGGCAAAAACTGTAGTAAATAAGTAAGTAAGCCAAAAGTACTGATAGTCCTGTTAACTAAGTAAAGTACAAAATGAATGCAATGCCGTAGCGACAGCATAACAAAGGTCCATATCAAGGCATTCTGACCAAATGAGTAAAATTTCAGGACAATTTCAGGACATCTGTTAAATTTCAGGAATTTCAGGACAACTGGGAGCCCTGCAACACATCACCTCAGAACGTCTGTGTCACCATTATAGCGATGACTGCAGAAGCGTGCCGTTTGTTTTGCACCATTTTCGTGTGACCGTCTATAGTCCGCATTGCATATGCGTCTTGTCCGTCTGTCCTAACTAAAAAAACTTTAAAAAACGCAGATAAACCAAAACTGTTGTAAACTTTCTCCGGGCCATGCGTATAACTGGTGTGTCGAGCTTAAGCTCTAAAATGTTAAAAATCGGTCAACGGACGGCCTCGCGATATGTCGGCACTGGACCGACAGTTTTCTAGTCTTTATTCGTTGTTGCCAGTTAGGTATAGACCCCCAGTTTATAACCACAACTGGTAAAAAGTACAAAAAAGATAAAGGTAACTCATCACAGAGCTACGGAGCGTCACCTGCCATATGGGATCACACAGTGTTAGTTGCCACCTGACACAGGTGAACGCGCCCCGCCTTAACCCCAGCCAAACAGGCCGGTACTCGATTTACATACCCCGGAGGGATGAAAGGCTGAGTTGACCTCGGTGTTGGTTATATACTTAAATGATTTACCTGTTCGCCAACAGATCAGGCAGATTGTATAAACTAGCGGTATTTGGGTAACGGTAGTGTAAGCTGCATATATGCAACAAAGGCTCGGAGCATAGCGGACATGCAGATAGACCAATAGGCCCCTACAGTGAATACACGCGTCACTCACTGCAGGTAAGTTAATATATTATCGTTCAGGTATGTATTAGGTTACCTGTTGATTACTCACTCACTCACTCACATTAGGTCACCCTGCTGTCACTGCGTTTAAGCATTAGCATGTCACCACACGACGTTTCACCACAGGCGGTCGTCCACGTCGTCGTCGTGTCCACGTTAATTTATACACTAAGCCTTATACTGCATGTAGACCACCATCGCCTCACACTGGTGCTGTTTTCATAAGGTACGGCTGCAGTCATGCGTCCTAAAGCAAACGACAACGTAGCATATGCGATCTCATCTCATCGCAGTCTAATAAGTAGGTCAGAGCATCGTCTGTAGTGGGATAAGTTTGTACTGCGCACTAGCTTACCCACTCTATCAAACTGTGTTCTAACTTCTAACCTATACACACTCTACTTAATTCACAGTAGCACTCGCACTGCACATCTCTAGCACTATGTCTGCAGTGGTATAACGGGTTGATAACTCCACTGGCCGGACTCAAGCGAGACCAAACGTAATAAGCCAAGTCTTAAACCAACTTCATGAGTTCGCGTCTCTTTGCTTGGAACTAAATGTTTACTCGCTGCAGTGCAGCATTTCAATCTCTGGCCGCTGCACTTCGAAAAAATCATTTTATCTTATCTCATACAGAGAAAGAGAAAGAGACAGACAGACTACCAAGGGTCAATCTAACAGGTCAGTACAACGTCCAACCCACTACAGCAACACTAAAAAAACACCAGCTATCTCTAAGTACCAGATGCTTGACACAGTCACTGTAAACCTGCAGTACACTATGCAGCAGCAAAGAAATAATCAGTTACTTAGCCCATTGATTTATTCTGTAAAAACAATTAATGTCATGACATTGCCAATTGCCATGATGATAAGTGTAAAACTGAGGCTTGTGTCTGATGTATCAAACTAACAAAAAAAAGAGAAAATTCGGCAATGGATTGAATCCAGGTGGTAAAAATTAGTCAAATCTGTATGGCCAAACCACTAAGTAAATAAAAGATTAGATAAAGTTAATGAACAACAGAACACCATAAAAAGTACATGCAGCCAGCGAATTGTCTACAGTCTACTGTACAGTACATATCATAATTCAGTATAAAGGCTAAGCCTATATCAGATGCTAAACACTACACAACAAACATTCTACCTACAAAAATAAAACCAACTCATCAAAACCACGTCACAGTATCACCTAGTGAACATTATCCAGACCTTCTGTCAGTCCTTCAGATTACTGTGCAACTAGAGCACAATCGTCTCTACTGTATAGTTAGCACAGGTCAGTTAGCTGTTAGAACTTGGGTAAATACTAAAAACAAAAACTCTCAACTAACTGACATACCCCCAGCAGCACAGTCCAGGAAACAGCCTGTAGCCAGGGATAACAAGCAAAACCTCTTAAACCAATTTAACACTTTTAGCTTACAGACGTTCAATGCAGTGATAAATTTACCCACTTTTCGCATCTTTTGACCACAACAACTTGTGAAAAAATTTTATGGTCTTGCCAAAGGAGAATCACATCTTACTCATTTTAAATACGCCAGTGTCAGAAAAAAATAACAATTCATCCATTTCAGATTTTCCATTCCTGATTTATACAAGACAAAGGTATAATAGAAGTATAGAGCCACCAGCAGTAATGATAGAGACAATGATGATACAATGCCATGTTTTTGACATCCATAAAAAATTGAGTCTTTAATGAGGACTGAAAATGTGCAACTAAGAAGAAGGAAACTGTTTACCACAGTCAGGGTTGGGAGCTACGCTAAGAGAGCGGCTCAGCTGTGGTTCGATGTGCTCGTAGTGGTGCGCCATCCTGCGTCGACGTCGTTTTTCCAACGCAGACTTCTCTTGTTCTTCCACCGAACTCTGTGTTTCCATCTCAACCTCTTCGGCACTCATGTACAGAACATTTGCGCGACTCAGAGTCTGTTGTTTGAACAGACGCATGTTGAAATAGAGTGGTTCATCATCATCAGATGATGATGATGCTTCCTCATCCTCATCAGCGTCGTCCATCTCCACGTCCAAGCTCGGAGTTTCCTGCCGAAATTCCATTGTTTCTTCGTAGATATTATCGGCACTTCGTGTTTTCTGTGGACAGGGAGGAGCGTGGCTAGGACCGTCAACGACGTCGAGACTGAAAGCCTCACCGAGTGGCCGAGGTCGTGGGGGAGGGGAGGTGGATGTTGGGGGTATGATGCTGTCAAGATCTGTCTCGAGGTAGGACTCGTCGGCATGTGACCCTCGTGGAGGTTCAGGGTCCACGAACTGACTCTGACGGTGGTTTTCACGGTCCAGGTCGGAGCCAGTGCTCTTGCGCATTGCGGTGTACAGAGATCCCTGGCTGTCCCATGGCTTGTAGCCAGGATTCACTGTAGTCAGGCACTACAGTGAATCCTGG
>Ga0209454_1004876_pt1 | contig 10157 bp, 9 predicted proteins | sample WorMetHERISLAND1_2_FD_187400 | JGI IMG/M metagenome (GOLD analysis project Ga0209454, IMG submission 187400) | Marine gutless worms symbiont microbial communities from Max Planck institute for Marine Microbiology, Germany - Olavius geniculatus... | ecosystem: Host-associated > Annelida >... | reverse complement strand
TACGTGATCCGGAATGTTCTGGAAACATTTTCAGACAGTCGCTAAAAACGTTTTTGTTTTCACAGTACTAGTGTGTTCAGCGCATTAGAGGTTTTGACGACAATGCGCTATATAAATTTGACATTTGACATCTCATACCAACACCGATGGAAATCCCCATAGGAATATCCATACACATGACAGCTCTGTCGTTTCTACATCTGCCCGTGTAGTGTTGGTCAAGGCAGTTGTGAATAAAATACACTTCACACACTTCAAATAAGTAAATAACTGAAGAATTCAGCTACCATAACAATGTAAAGGACAAAAATTGCGCTTTCCCTAGCAGTGCGGAGTGACTATCTACAGACAAATAAATAGAACAATTGCTAGAAATGGGTACTTTCTGTGGAACGATGTACCGTATCTGTCCTATTGCTGTGCTGCATAATTGCTGCGTTTAACGCTCGTTAGACTGCACGCGATAAATGCACAGCTTCAAGTGAACTTCTGAACTGAAGAATGTCATCATCAGCAAGTCTACCTCTCCATAAAACAGCGAGGAAACAGTTGCGTCAGTCACAGTTGAAGTCACTGCAGTGTGAATGGAAGCTTCTGTATCTATGAGAGATGTAGCGTTCACGTCTGCTGTAGCACTGGGTCCTGTAACTGCTACCAGACTGGTGTTGACGATGAAGCCTGGTGTGACGTCTGCACTGGACGATGCATTCTCGTAAGTCGCGTTTCCGACTTCGTCAACGAAACTAGCATTTCGTGCGTCTGTAGCCACAGAACCTACATAAACACGATAAACATCTATTGATTCGCCACACCGTTGGAAGTTGAACAGCTGATAAACGATAAGACAGGCTATGAAACAACAGGCTTTTCTATAGACCAAGTTCGCCAAGCCTTACTTTATGGCCTCACTGAAACGAAGTGATCCTGGTCTCACCACACCAGGTCTATGGCCAAATAAATGAGATCATATTTTCATGTTCCAACAAATAAAAATATAATCTTTAATTCAATCACATACAGCTCAATTGGATAGCTGTTTGCCAGAAAAGCTTAAAACACACTAACAGGCCGCCTGTGCAAAAATGAAGGCTCCTTTATATTAAACAACAGAATGGCAGAAAACATATCATGAAAGATATTAACCACAAACGATGCACGTAACTAAGTGATCTAATAATTTCCGCCTGTTTACAATTTTTGATTAGTTAGTCGGCAAAGTCTCAAACTGAGGCATTGCACCGACAAGCTGTGCTCGGTTAGCAACTATGTTGTTACTTGACAGTGGCCAGGTAGGCTGTTGAACCCGCGACCCCGCGATCGCGAATCCAATGACATAATCACTGAATCGTCAAGCCATCCGACAGATCACAAAATCAAAGAATAGATCTACTACTTTAATCAGCATAAACAATTAAAATTGACGGATTTAAATAAAAATTAAAAACTTAGAACGAACCAACGCCAGTATACCTATCGACGCCGTGGTAAGATGGCAGCCTGTTGTCAGCTCGGTTTCTTCTTTTGCGTCCTGCGCCGACGACGCGTTGGACGCGTGGTCAGCAGGAACAGCGGCCGGAGGCAGCGTCACAAACGTCCCGTTCATTACCAGTCCGGACTTCAACTCCGTTGAATTCTCCGCGTCCGAATCCTTCACCACTGCAGCCTGGTTTTTGCTGGCCACGGTCAGGTTCGACTCGGTCGAAGAAGAGGACGTGGTATTAGCAGGCATTATCCTAGCCGTAGTAATATCACCGGTCGAGGCAGTGGATACGTGCGCGGCGGACGTCACGTTAGTCCCCGTGATTTCGTCAGCCGATGGCGAAGACGTTGAAACGTTACCAGTGGAAGGAGTGGTAGTGACGTGGGTCGTGGCACTGGTACTGCTGACAGGGGTTGGTTTTGTACGTCGTTGTGGAGTGTCGGTCAGACTAACAGGTGCTATCACGGTGCCATAGAATATCAACTGCCAGTCGCTGAAATGCCCTGTGGACAGAACAGGCAAGATTATACTTCCACGTTTTTTTCTTTTCAGATTTTACTGCTTCCAAAGCGATTCTGATAGACAGTATAGCTATCTTTCTTTTTCAGTTTTAATATAGCCGATGAAAATCAGATCTAGTCATAGCCTGGAGACCAAACTCTTTGTCTCGAGGCACACCAAAGATAAAATAAAAAAGTCTTGGTGTTAGTCTTAGTCGTAAAAAAAGTCTTGTTCACAGAGCATAAATAGCACAGACGACGCAACGGAGGTTAGATTTTGGGCGTTTTGCTGATACTTCTGGCAACGTTTATGGGCACCGAGATAGCCATTAGAAAGAACAAAGCAAACTGCAATAAAAATTTTAACGTAACTTTTTAATCACAATTAAATTGCGAAACGTGTTTACGTGTTCCTTAACGCGAGTTAATCAGACGATAATGAAACTCTTGTGAGGTTGAAAAAAATTGTACAATAATAATAAATATATGAAAAATAAATATCGCTCAACGTAACTGTCGGAATTCTGACCAAATGTACAAATGTACAATAACGAATCATGAAAATTTCGTCTCGAGATACCTGAATTTAGTTCTGATCCAATATTTTCTAGAATCAGCGTCCAAGTTCCATTCGGCCTTTCTCCCCAGTAGAAGACGGACAGGAAATGCCAGGCGTCCAGTTTTCCAGGCTGGTAGTCATCCTTGCGGCGTGGTAGTAACGTGCTCGGGGTCCCACTAGGTGACAACAAGTGAAGCTGAAGGTCTCCACGTCGACTATAAGTCAAAGAAATTCTGACTTGAACGTGTTCGAGGTAATTCACTTGATGCTGTGTGTCCATGCAGCCGTCTGTAGCTAACTTTAGCACCATTCCATGCTTTTCGATCGTCCTGTTCAACACAATTGCACTAGGCCTAATTAGTGCATCTTTTCTACTACTAATAATACTACTGACATACCACTACTGCTACAAGTACCATTGATAGTAGTAATACCAGTATAAATATCTCTATTTCTCTGACACCCCAGGGTGGCCCAAAAAAGTAAGCTACTGCACTTTGACCATATATTCACTAAATATTGACCAATTTTCACCATTTTTACCAGTAGATTCATTTTTAAAAATTGCTGCTCAGTGGCAAGCATATCATACCTATTGTGTCGGTGTTGTTATTTTACCTTGTAAAACATAAATATCCCAAACTCAAACCCAACAATTTCTCCAGATCAGCAGAAGATCTAATGGTGAATTTTTTAAGTATTTAACTGAAAAGCAGTAATTATACGTCGTTATCCTATTCTGAAAGATGAAAACTGAAACAACTTACTGATTATGTATGTTATACTCAGTTGCGGTCTGTCAGCTAAAGACTGAACGATTTCAATTGACTGACCCGACAACTGACACAACGGTTATTCCTGCACCAGGAAAGGTTTACTTCAATTTTGCTCTTTTTCTGCACCGTTTTGTCTTCGAGTTAGGAGCCCGGGCAAGACAGACAGACAGAGAGACAGACCAAGACGGACGGGCTAGACGCGTGTTGCGGCCTAGAGTAAAAGCCTATAATACTGACTGGTTGACGACGACCGGTTCTGAGTGGCAAATCTGCTGCGGTGGAACGGTCGTCCAGCGTTCAGCTAACTTCACCATCGACCCAGCATCCATCAGCCCGTAGCCGTACCGATGACTTACTGCATACAGCAAACAACATAAACAGGTTTATTTAACCCAATGCAAAAATGTAACATATATATAGCCAACAATATCTGAGGAAGGGGCATGGCCCAATGGCGAGCGCGGTAACGCGAGCCCATAACGGAGGTCTGGGGGCAAAGCCCCCAGCAGGGTCCAAGGGCAGAACCCCCTGAAGCTAAAGTAGGCCTACTTTGGTGCTTGGACGTTCAACAAAAGCCGCAAATTTGTCCACTTTTCTAAAACTTGAAAACGCAAAGAAATCGCATATTTGTGTTAACTGTGCAAAATATCCTGGGTGGCCACAAAACTGGGAGCCTGGTGCAAAACAAGTGCTCTAAAACAGCGATGTAGAAGTAACGCCTATTGACGACAAAAGCGTAGAAAAGGAAAAACAAATTACCTTTACGGCCGACGCCGTTGACGATCCAATAAGCGTCAATGAGAGGCTCGGTGCGTGATGACATCACCACTAGATGCTGCATGTCTCGCCACGTCAACGTCGGACTGAAAACAGTTGAGCAAATACAGCTAGAAGCGATCAGATACCTTAAACATGCAACGAGCACGGTGCTGCCATCTGGCAAGGACTCAATTCAGCTGCTATCTTCCAATGGTAAAAAATCCTAGAATGATCCAAGATACAAAAAAATCCGGATCGCCACCAAAATGCAGTCACTTCCTCTTTAGATCATATCGACCCATCAACAGAATTTCATCAAAATCTGTTCAGAATTTTTTTTTGAGTAATCCAGCTGACAGAAATTGAGTAACCCATGGACATAACCTACTTCACTTCGCTTTGGCAGAGGGAACAAAGTACACTTGTTCATCAACATTCAATCCACGTAGCCAGGAAAATTGACAGCAGTATATTACTAACTAGAACAAAACGAACATGCCCGCAGCAATGAAAATTTGGCCCTTGTTAGTTTTACGGATAAAAAACGAGGGGCAGGCAGGAAACTGACTTACTTGGCTTCTAGTGCCAGAGCGCACATGCCGGCAGCCAGTGGTGCTGAGGCTGATGTTCCTGTGTGGTCGGCAGTGCACTGGTTATGAATGTCCGTCGTCAGCTATAGACAACCATTCACATCAATCGATAAACGCTTTAATTTGATCACTTTAGTATAATTTGTAAGTGCCTATGACAAGTTTTTCAAAAGAAAAATCGAGGTGTAGCAATCTAACGCGCCGAAATGTGCATCGAAAGGTAGATAAACGTAAAGTCTTTCCCAGCCATAAGGGCCATAGGCCAGACACCAGTTTACACTGCGAGACCACGGATACGGGATAGTGCATCGCGCGGTGTGCCTGTTTACGCTAATCGCGACCAACGCTTAATCACTAGACCTAAACGCAACTAGATGACACCGCTAAGACAGCGAAACAAAGGCGTTGTCTTCGTCAAATCATCTAGATTTTTATGGCGCTAAACAAATCTGCTGTTAACTTTATAACTTCAACTCCACGTACGATCTTGCGTTCGCGGTAGTTCTCCCCACTGCTGTAGGTAGCCGCGAGCGTCGATGAGCATTCCTCCAGGTACCAGGGCCGCGTCCCATGCTCCGATGTACTGCTCACTGACAGCGTATAGACGCTGTTCGCATAGCCGTCACAGCTGCATGAGTCCGATCTGCTGCCACCGTTCCCTGACGCCCACACGTAAATCGACCCCAAACCACTGCGACCCTGAAATACAGCCCAAAACCAAAAAAACTGACATGTAATCACTGACGTATTAAACTGGTAATAGTTAGGCGACAGAAACGGCGGCCGCATCCGGCCTGTAAAAATCCAGTTCCAGCAATAGCCATAAATTTCATCTTTTGAAAGACCCTGCCTGACCAAGAAGAGACTCCGAAAAAAGACCAGTTAAATGAATACGGGAACGTGGGAAATTGAGATGCTGTTATTTCTGAAATCGGTTATATACAAGCGCAAATTCTTCATTTTCTTGGGAGAGAAAGCGGATTTTAGTGGCGACCCAGATAACGTTCTGAAACCAAGTAAGTCAAAAGTTTTACCATCTCCTGATGCATTTTCAATACACTCATTTAGCAACACTTCAGTAGGCCGAAACATTCGCCTAACGGCAGTACTACACCGCTATTAGCGAAAAAAAAAACAATGCTTCAAGTTAAGAAAGCAAAACTTAAGTGAGAAAAAATGAGAAAGTAAAAAGTTCAACGTTGAAAGAACTTGATGAAATCTGAGTAAAGTCACGTCAAGATCGCTTTGAGTGTGAACGGACTCTGAGAATGCCGTGTAGGAAAGCTTCGCTGGCCAGCGTGTCGGGACCCTCAATGACACGTCCGTTGTCCTCGGGTCCCCAGCTCGCCGAGTAGATGTCAACATGTTGCGGGTTGAAGCTCAATGCCTGCGCCTCGACTGAGTCGCTTACATCACCGTCCAACATCCGGATACCTGCGTCATATAGTTCACGCCAGCATTTATCAGTGGCGTCCGTCGTGCGTTAAAAAGCAGATAAACGGAGCAGGAAATTGGGATTTTTTGACAGACACTACAAATTCCCGACGGAATTCCGACAGACAGCTGTAAATAATTTTCGACAGAAAAGAGATCAGGGATGCGTAGATTTTTAATCACGCACTGTTCGACCTGCTCAGATGCATCGGCTGGCTCCAGCGCCGACTGCAAACGAGGCCTAACCCTAGTTTACTGTAGTCTGCTGGCATCTGAAGACGACACCAGGCGTCGACGTCTTTGCCTGTTTATAGCGCAAACGAACTATTCTGTAAGAACACACGAATGTCCGTAGCAGTGAGCACGCAAAACATAATGATTGGTACACTGGGCATTAATGGGTTGGGATAGATTCTTAAGATTTCTTTGCCTGCTACAAAAAAAATTGAGGTCGAGGCTAGGCCTATGAACCCACACGAACGTACTGATATGATATGATATGGCACAACTGTAGCAGGGCAAGATTAGGCTCTGTTCGGTAAAGTGTGGGCCCCATATAAATTTTCTGACATAAACGTGGACACTTAGAAAAGAAGACATCAAACGTATACAAGCTTTTGAAATGTGGATCTGGCGCGAGATGGAAAAGATCAGCTGGACAGTCTTCTGAAGACTGTACTAGAGGGGAAGAAGGAAGGGAAATGGCCAAGAGGAAAACCAAGAAGGAAGATGCTGGATCTACTTATGGAGCAAGAGAACAAGAAGATCAGTTACGAGAAGCAGAAAAGAGGAGCGGAGAGCCGGGTCGAATGGTGCCATCGTCAATGGAACCTGCCTTAAGGCAGAGCACCCAAACGTACAGAAAAACTTACAGTGAATTCAGCGTTATTAGTTACTATGCGCCGCAGCATATTCCCTGGTTTGAGATACAGCTGTCTTAATTCGGAAGCGTTATTTAGGCCCGAGAATGTCTTTCCCACAAAAAGTAAACTGTTGTATGTGAAAACACACCATAAAGAAACCCCCACAGTGACACAGGCCAGAAAATCATAAATGTCGCGCCACTGTCGGATATTCTTTGGGTTGTGAGGCCACTTTCTGTGAAGCTCCTAGCTGTTGGGCCGAACATGCTGATCATGGCTAAATCCGCCTCTGTAGGTCTATAGTGTAGGAAAAATACGTACGGCGAAGTGGCTACGTACCTCCAATGCGTGCATTGAACGCTACTCCGACTGTACACTTTCTGTTGTTGGCTACAGCGGCCACCTGTCCCGCGCAACGCGTGCCGTGTCTACACCACACGTAACAATAACGCTTTCTGCTCTGTCCAGTCCACAATGATCACAGCAGTCAACCGCCGGTGTAGCGACACCGGAACATCAGTAATATTGACAATACTAGACGGACTACATACTTTCTGCACGAGGCCTACAAAATACCAGATCATCCAATAAAACATCAACGACTACAGCAAGTTATTGTCAATATGCAGCACGTAACACTATCAAGTAAGCAATGCTATCGCTACTATTACCACCGACCGTCAAAAAAGACACTGTCGATATCTTCGCCAGAAACTGGACGTTTTCACATTTTTTCACTGAAAGACCCCATCAAACAGATGCAACAGTACGATCCTGCACTACAGGATCCAAACACACCTCAAATGCATTTATGTCGCTACATTACCTTGTGAAATAATAGTTTTTAAAAAAACTCTGCCGACCGAAACACAAGCGCGCGCATTGAAAAGAATTTGGTTGCGTTTTAAAATTATTTCTTCGAGAAGTTCCACAGCCAAATCCAAATCAACTCAGCCTTCAATCCTTCCGTGGTAGCCAAAGGTAATCACGCAGGTTAAAGCGGCAGGTACACTGTTTGATCCCATATGGCAGGTGACGTTCTGTCAGTGGCGTCATTTCAGTAAATCTTTTAGGGGATCTCAGTAATCATTGAGGGGCCTCAGTCTACGTAACGTATTGTTCTCGCAGCAGTAACACTATTACAGAAAAAAATTACCGGAAAAAAATTAAAGTCATAACTCCTTGAGGGTCCGTAGACCTCCAACGTAAATGACGACCCTGCGCTCTGCAGCTTTGAGATGTGTTCCCGACTTCCCGCGAAAAGTTACAGACATCTTTTGTATAGCATACATAACCCGTGCAGGATACGACGCATGTCGAGTGTCGTCTATCAGTATAAACGTGCAAAATTAACGCGCGTGTCGATACAATAATCTCATGGTTCATTCGCGACCTAACAACGTGTTATCGTGTGAATGAATGTCGCAGGATGCCTGCAGTTTGCGTGGGAAGACGGTCAGTCACCACTCACCGAACGTCATTTGCGTCTACTCCAGTCTCCGCCGCTGAGTGCAGAATTTATGCCCATAATTGCCGCAGCAGCCATTTGCTTATTTATTCCGGTGTCGCGACGCACACGCAGTTTACGTGTCGTCTGCAGGCCCTGCTGTTTCGATCGAGTCATTAATTACAGGCCATCAATTCAATTCGTTCACTCGTTCATTCATTTCTCATTGGATGTTCATTCGCTCAGCTGCAATAAATCATGCTGCCGCCCGGCGTGAGACACGCACCACGCAAACACTGCCCGACCTCCATGCAGTGTCCAGGCCAGTAATTAAATTAAACAGATGCGGAAATGACCAGCGGCCGCGTGAAATAGTGCACGCAACAAACCACAGCCGGTTTGCCGACCGACGCCACTCTATCGCACTGATGCATTTGTATGAATGAAACGTTAGCCAACTATCAACCTTCACTTGTAAGGGACAGCTTTCAGCACTGTGGACGACAACAATGAAAACTGATTAAAACAGAAACACGCCATAAATGAAGAGGAGTAATCAATGCGAGATAGAACTGACTGTAGCCTATTCAGAATTTGCACAGCTGTTTTAGCTTATTAATGGTATCGTACGACACAATTTTTTTAAAACGCTTTGTCCCTTGAACTCTGGCAAATAAAAATTAAACAACTGCTAGCACTCTCTGACAATTTTTGTCCGGTTGGGTTTCCGAACTTCTTTATAAAAGCCGTGAAGAGCCATCTAGGAGCGTCACCTGCCGTACGGGGTCACACAGTGTTACCTGCCACCCGACAAAGGTGAACGCGCCCTGCTGTAACTCCAGCCAGGCAGAGCAGGCCGGTACTCGATTTACCTACCCCAGAGGGATAAGAGACTGAGTAAGACCTGAGTGTTGGTTATATACTGAGATGGTTTACCCGTATGCACTCTGCAAACATCAACCCATCCAAGTAGTGGCCGAGCCCGACGTAATGCAACTCGTTGATCGAGACCAACGTGCTGACCATCAAACCGCGACCAGATATAACTTTAACCATACATTTTCATGCTCAGTGCTCATCCGATAAAACAATCTCATCAGATTACCTGTTGTCGTCGGCGGCATCATACCGCGGCATTGGGTCCGAGTCCAATCCGTTGATGTCGTAACTAGCGTCTGGATCCTGCACACAATGCAACCCGTCAAACGAACTCACTGCAATTCACTGAAATCCATCATCATCATCATCGACAACCGTGGGCTCAATGCCCGTTGGTGTCTGAAATCCAGCTAGAGCTAATTCACAGAACGCTTGTGACATATCTTAAGACATATCTTAAAACAGATAAAATCTTACAATCACATGCTATAGATCGAGAATAATCTCAGAAAAAAACATCTTAACTTCCATGTTATGATGACTCTTAAGATGTATCTTAGAATAAATCTTATGGCAATGTTTGTGAATCGGGCCCCAGGTTTTCAGAGGCGGTGGCACGCTACAAAAAATGCTAAGTGAGATGTTATTCTCCAAAGGAGGGTCGCCGACAGACAGTTTCTCCAGCGCTCAAGCGAGAGCCATTTCAAGCATTTCGTTGATCCAAAGACCAGTCCAGCAGTGGCGGATTAAAGGGGAAGCGGGGTGGGGGCGGCCGCCCCCCCCCCTATTGACCGGATGCAGCTTAAAACAAGAAAAAATTTTGCATGATTTTTTGGATAAAATTTTCAAAAAATCCCCAGACCCCACCCC
>Ga0209454_1004875_pt1 | contig 10158 bp, 2 predicted proteins | sample WorMetHERISLAND1_2_FD_187400 | JGI IMG/M metagenome (GOLD analysis project Ga0209454, IMG submission 187400) | Marine gutless worms symbiont microbial communities from Max Planck institute for Marine Microbiology, Germany - Olavius geniculatus... | ecosystem: Host-associated > Annelida >... | reverse complement strand
ATTTGCTGCCATCCAGTGGCCGATGTCGGCAACGCACTGACCAAGACGAGAAATGGTAGACACTGTGTTGTGAGGCTGACAGTGAACGTACATCTGAGAGTCGTCAGCATAGCCGTGGAACTTCACATTGTGTCCAGCCACCACATCAGTAAGGTCCGCCATATAGAGGACGAAAAGTCGTGGTCCGAGAACTGAACCTTGTGGGACCGAACACAAGACTGAAACCTCGGCTGACATGTCACCTCCATCAAGTAAGACCCGGAAGGATCTATCGGTCAGATACGAAGCGAACCAGGCCAGAACAACACCACGCAGATCGAACTGTCGCTCGAGACGGTGCAAGAGTAACTGGTGGTCTACGGTGTCGAAAGCAGCGGTAAGATCAAGCAGGCAAAGAGCCGACACTTGACCTACATCGCAGACTGCATCGGTGGCATCATGTCGTTGCTGTCCAGAAACGCCTAGAGCCGACACAGAACGACCCTCTCCAATAGCTTGGAAAGGAACGATAAGTTCGACACTGGGCGAAAATTCTTCATGTCACCGGTGTCCAACCCACTAAGCGTCCGTCCGTCTGTCCGTCTGTCCGTCTGTCTGTCTGTCCGTCCCTTGCACTGCAATATTATGTCAAAACGACGTAAGCTAGAATCACGAGATCTACACTATGGGCTGCCGCCAGAACTCTAGTTTATCACGACAAAATTTCGTGCCCATGGGTGCGGGGGTTCCACTCAAACAAAAGCGTCAAAGAGGGGTACCCCCAACAGACGTTATTTTGCCGTTATTGGCTCGTTTAGTGTAACAACGGTTACAGATAAGTACAGACATGCTGCTTATTATAACAGGCACCGGTAACAGGCTTTTTAGATTTATCAACATCGATGACCTTGAACGACCTTGAACCACCTCCCCTACCCCCAAAAGGGGGTTTTAATAAAATTGTAGCAATTTTTGGATGCAGCGCACATTTTAACACTGAATTGCGACGAAATGGCTGGAGAATAGACCAAGACAACCTGCGTATTAAATTTTCAGCATTAAACTAGATTTTAGCAGTCCAAGTCCCGACCCTCTAGATTCAAGGAGGCCGGCGCAGGCGGGCATCAAACAGCTACCTCTCTTTCCTAAAAATGGTTTTTTTATCGCAATTATCTCGTGTAGCGTGAAAACTGTTGCAGATAGGCACAGACATGCTGTTTGTCATAACAAGCAATAGTGACAAGCTTTTTGTTGGTGTCAACGTCGATGACTTTGAATGACCTTAAACCCCCAAAATAGGGGTTTTTAGTGTTTTTTGTGATTTCCGGCTGCAACACACATTTTGAGAGTGAATTGCGCCGAAATGGCTAGAGATGGACCTGGACAACCTGCGTATGACATTTTAGCATAAAGCGTATATTTTTAAGAATCTATAAGTTTCGATCTTTTAAATTCAAAGAGTTTTCCGTTCGGAGGCCTCAAATTTAAGTACTCTTTCGAGATGCATTAATATCCTATTGCTGTAGACCTACACTGATTGCCAAAGTGGCAGGACTGCTGCTATCGCGCGTCACGTGAGCTTTGCTCAAATTACTTGTTACTGTCCCAATAAGGTTAAATCGCAATTGGTAGTTGTCTTAAGTCGCTTTTAGTTTTTGTGTGTGGTCTGGTTTTATCTTATCCTAAAGCCCTGAGCACTAGCCGCATCCGTACGGGCCAAACCGTCGGTTACCGTGCGTACGTACACGGCCGGTGTGCCTACCAAGCTTAACTGTCTACGGAATATCTGAAGAAAGAATGTTAACTACAGAATGCCGCTGTTATTTCATTACCGTAGGCCTACTGTTACGACACGACGACGATAAGTTGGCAAACGCCGGTGCGGGCAATTATTCATCGTTACCGTACGCAAATAGGATTTCTGCATGCATGCGAACGACCTTACAGACCCTATAGGCCATGGCTCGACAAGGTCGCGCGCCCAATGCGATCAGCAAGAGCTCGATAATAAGCCTTGCAGCTGATCTCCGGTTGCTGGTGTCAGATTACAATGTCTCCCCATGAAAAATTCGCCCGTAGAGAGATAATCACAGATTTGAGATATCTCCCCTTATACATATATCGCCGGCCCCATACAAAAGTCTCCCCATTATAGGATCGCCCCCCCCCCAGAAAAGTATCTCCGGCTACAATTTACCGGCAAAAATCTCCGCCCGGGCAACTGCCGGCCGGGGCGGATTTTTGCCGGTGAATCGTCGGCCGTGAGAGACTTCTGGAGGGGGCGATTCCATAATGGGACACCGGCGCCGATTGCGTCGAGCCACTGGGGCCATTAACCCGACTATAGTACCGTTCGTCCGAGAAGCTGCAGAGAGGCCAAAGGAAGGCACCGTACCGGCCGGGCGATCCAACTGTGCCCAAGCGGATCGACCCTCGTTGTCTGTCTGTCGAGGCTCTCTTTACTAGATACCGCCCTGCTGGAGTGGATATGCAAGGACGCAGTCCGAGCTTATACCACTCCAGACAGTGCGGCATCGTAATTAAACCACACTTAGATTGCCCAGGCTACACCGTCGTTTGCTTTATGACGCACGACTGCAGTTGAAAACTGTGAAAACGTTAGCAGTGCAATCTAAGTGTGGTCTAACTGCAGAGCCGGTCGGTTCCGGTGCCCGGTAATATGCCTGATGCCAGCACAAAAGCACCGCGCGCACGCACACCATCGATTTCATCCGCACGTTTGCGGATGGGTGGCCAGCAGCAGCAGTCGTGCATAGCGGCGTGGAGTGCACTTGTCTGTCTGTCCGCACTGTCATTATTTGTAGATTGACTTTGCACCAGACTTCCGTGCGCGCGCGCGGGTGTGTTAGTGTGTTTAGATGAAATCGCTCTAGAAATCGCTCCGACGCAACCGATTTCGCCTATAGCTAACAGTATTCATCTTAGCGTGGTCCGTCTGTTGTCTGTCGTTTGTTGTTTGTCACTCTCGTGATTACTTAAACCGTTTGACGGATTTACATACCATTTAGCAGGTACACATTGTGTTAGATTGGACTACCTGACCTGCCAGTGATTTTACGTTTTACCAAATTACTTCGGTCACTTGCTTTCTGTGATTGTAGTCCGGTCGTCCTCTATTTCATGTTTTGATCTTTCCACGCAGCCACCGTTGTAAACGCTTGTTTATTTCACGGCTGATTTCCTACATAAACGCACATAAACGCTGCCATTCACTGGAATTTTCACATGAGGATGGTGATCATTGGTTTGCGACGCGTCAGCTATAGCTGCCCTTTTTTACTCACTGTGTTAATTGGCTCATGACAGGTACATACACTGTGTCTCAAAAAACATCCCGAACATTTTTTGATTGTAACTTGAAGAAAAGATTATCGGATTTTAATAATTTTTGGTAAGAATATTCCTGAGACCACTGGCCATCAAATCATTATGTAGTTTCCCACCTCACGCATCGTAGGTTTTTCCATTACCTGGGGAAATCATAACCAACAAAATATTGCATTTTTACCTAAAGTGGTATTATCACTTAATGTAAATAAAGCACAAAAACACATTTTGTTTACATTTTTGACACTTTGGCAGACACTTTGTTCAACTGCTTCGTTTTTCAGCTGCTTGCAATAAAATTGATCGAAATGTTGGCCAATTGTGCAATCACAAACATGGAGATGATTTTTCCATTCATTGACAGCAGCATCGATAATGTTATGCTCCAGACTAATCCAGACTTCACTAGTCGCTTCTTGAATTCACAAACATTCCTTAACGTCATATGGTAGACATATTGCTGCATGACAGTCAAATCTTGTAGTCGACTGGGTCTTGGGGCCACAGATCAGGATAGACTCAATTTATCGACGTTTTCTATCATTTCAACACATATTTCGTTTGATCTAATTTCCCCAGGTAGTGCAAAAGCAGACATTAAGTTAGGTGGAAAATTAAACAGTCATTTAATAGCCAGTTTTGTCAGAAATATGTGTAACAAGAATTATTAAAATCACGTTTCAAGTTACGGTCAATAATGTTAGGGATGCTTTTTTACGTTTTTTGCATATTTCAACGCATATTTTCCTTGGGCTTCTTTCCTGAGGTAGTGCAGAAGCAGACATTAGTTGAGGTGAAAAACTAATCGACCATTTAGTAGCAAGTTGTGTCAAGAATATTCACACCAAAAACTGTGAGAATGTGATAATTTTTGTTCAAGTTAGAGTCGAAAATGTCCGTAATGTTTTTTTCGAAACACAGTGTACATACATTATGTATGTACGTACGGCGTCCAGAGGTCCAGATAAATATATTTCAGCATTGAAGCGAGCATCGGATCCACTTCCGGTTTCGCACGGGAATAGGGTATTCGGGGTAGGCCGATCCAACGGTAACGTGACCAACAACGGTCAAACTCGTGACCCCAATACCTATGAGGCCGCGTATCTTTATAACCTTTCAAGAGAGACTTACAGTATGTCCTCGTTGATCACAAATAGGAAACCACATGTGCCGAGTCCATTGGTCACGTGACCTTCGATTAGTCTTACCAAACCTTGACCTACGCAATGTCACTCGTATTGCTATAAGCAACACTTGTTGTCAGACGGCGTGTCTGCGGTTGTCTGCGTCTCTGCGTCCGCTGTCTGTCTGCCCCCTACTCTGTCCGCAAAAATGCCATAGCTATTAGTCGCAAGACACCTCGCCAGTCAGCTTGTTATTATTTGACGCTCGCAAAATATAATCATTAAAAAACTATAAAAATAATACACAAATACAGAAGTGGGAAAATTTTTGTCCTTGCCGACGAAATCTTCCAATACAAAAATTAAGTCTCAGAACATGCTGTTTATCTGGTTACAGCTTCGCCCGAGTTAAGAGAAGTTTCTCTTTCGAGGTTATTTTGAAATTCTAAGTAGCAAGGTGATAAGTTTAGAAAGCCCAATTAGTTCAAAGACATTATAAAAGTTAATGTGCGCGTTTTTTGAAAAAAAGCAGCTATCTCTGCAGTTGCACCTGCCTCAATGTTTTCTGTAAGGCACCATTTAATGTCGGTCAACTAATTGAAACATTCATTCATTCATTTTATTCTTTAGAAAAAAGCTGACAAACGCAGCGTCATTGCTATATAAAGCGGTATAATGGCGCATATTAGCGAAAACTATAGGCCTAGCTACAGGTACACGTTCAGTGTAAGCAGCAAACGCTGTAAAATGGTTTCAAACGTTCTTTTTTTCTCTCTTAATTAATTGTTTGAAAAAATGCATTATTGTTTTGAGATTACAGGACAGTTAGACATTTTAAAATATGACACAACGATGCATCTCCATCAACCGCTATTTTAGGCCTACACTACACCTACAGTATTATAGTCTCAAATTTAACCAATTTATCAAAAAAACTGACAATGTAATATGGCTTTTAAAAACATTGACAAATTTACAAGTTAAATAGTCTTTTCTAGGCGACCTTTAGGAGGTTCTAATTGTATATATAAACTTAATTATAATGCATGAATGACTAAACGCCGTATACCTATCTTATGATGGTAAATCCGACATGTAGCCTATACAGAAAGTCCATGCATATGCATCAAGAAATCGTCAATCAGCGAAAATCGGCAACTAATTACAGAAAAACGATTTAATATTCCGCACCTTAAGTGAATTGCAAGCAGGTGGGTGCATAGGTGACCAAATTGATCGCAATTTCTGCAGGCATTGAAGACAGGGATCGGTCACTCCGCGGCACATTCGCTGATTAACAATGCCGTAACACTCGGTACACTTTTCATTAGGCGATTTCTTCTTGATGGGAACCGAAGCCGCCATAAAAGTTGTATGCGCAAGTTGCAATGGTCACAAGAGCAATGGATTCTATGCTTCTGTGAAGTGATTCTCGGTGATTGAAGCTATCCGGTGGATAAACGCAGCCGGTGAAAGCATTCAGAGACTGCAAATAGGCTTTAACCACGACTGGCCACACCTACAGTACTTGTTTCAGTCGATTATCATACTTTTGTTGTGGAATAGAATAAAGATCATTTAATAGCCACGGAAATCACCAAATATAATTATTTGTGCACCGTCTTGTGAATTTGCGACATACTTATATAAAATTATTAAGTTGTTAAGTAACAACAGTGGATAAGATGCTGCCTAGAATAAGTTTCGATTTGTAAATGCTGTCCGAAAAAAGTTTCTGTATTGTTTAGTACCGTACATAAACTGCTTTAGACAGTTATGCTATGCGGGTTTTAGCTATCGTAGAGGCGTCTGTCCGTCTGACTGTTTGTCTGCCTGTCCGTCCGTTTGTCACACAGGTGGATCAGTGGATCCGTCAAACGTGGATCACAAAATCTTCACAGTGCACTTTCTAAAGGCGCGTACAAAGCGACATAACGAAACTAAACTAAACTGAAACATTATGTCACTTCAGTTCAGCTCAGTTCAGTTATGTTGCTCTAAAAATGCATTTTACTAAGTCCGATCGAGCTCCTAAAATGTCCTATAAGAATTCCCATACGTTACGAGAGTAGTCCGTGATAAGCTATGCTGGCTTGGTGGCATATCGGACTTGCAATCGCCAGGTGGTGGGTTCGACTTTCGGTTGGGTAGCTATACAGTGGGTACTACTTGAATGGGTGACGCTCTGCGGATGGGTAAACAATTTAGGTATATAACCAACACTAAGGTCAGCTCAGCTGTCCATCCCTCCCGGGCAGTTAATCGAGTACCGGCTTGTCTGATTGGGATTAAGGCGGGGCGCGTTCACCCGTGTCGGGTGACAGGTAAGACTGTCTGATTTCATATGGCAGGTGACGCTCCGTAGTTTATCGATGAATTCTCATAAACCATCTTTTAACCTTTATTTGTTGTTCAAAAAATCCAGTGGGTGAAATATCGTACATGATTGCATACACCGACAGTGATTAATAGACACGCGTATGGGGCCCTCGGGCAGACGGAGTATTTGTAGCTTATCAGCTTGGGCTTGCTTGGCAGTGCAAATCGTAGAATAACCCTGAAGTCTAGCAATCTGACAATTAACCTAATGTAACGAAAAAACCTTCGTTGGAGGCCTGTACTTAAAAACTGTCCAGACGACCTTGAACAAGTGCACTAATGAAATCACAGAGTGAGAAACATACCGCAAGAATGTGTGGTAGAAAAAACGCTCAGCCCAATATGCAAAGAAACCCCCGTATTATTTGAACATTTTCTGTAGTCATATCCACGCTTTGCGTCAGAAAAAATATACCATACTCTAATCCATATATTTACCAAATATCGATAGATTTAAAGAATAATTTTTGCTGACATATTTAAGGAAATTTGCAAAGAGATGATTACTAATTACCCGACATCACCGCAAACGCCTCTCTACACTACGCTGTCAACTAATGTCAGTAAACTAACTAACGTGACCTACACACTGGTGCTCAGTTTGCTAAACCCGACGCCACGAACTTGTTTCAGAAGCAAAGTCATTGTACAAATTTCATCGATTTAGACTCATGTATGAACTAGCAAATATCAAACCGATGCAGCTCGTTCTTCACGTACCAAAGTAATCATCGTTCTTGTGCGAAAAATTTACGTTTCGATTTACATGTATCTAGTTTCGAAATTTTTTTATTCGATACACATACAACGTCGTGAGTTAATCATGCGATAAATGAGCTACTTAAAACTGACGTAGTGCAAGGCTGGCGTTAATACAAGACTGATGTAAAATTGATAAAATCTGGTCGTGACGACTTCACATTCTACAGTTTCGCACTTTTGCAGTGTAGAAACCGTGACGATTTTGAAAGAAAATATGCTTATTAAAGGGTTTAATTACTGGCCGGATGCTGAAAAAATGGCGTTTAAGAAATAAAAGGTCAGAATAAACTGACAGCTTACACAATTCCTGTAGATAATGTAACACAAACCAACTTAATGCAATCAAAATTCTTACAACAAGCTTTTAAGCAATACAGCAATGGCGCAGTAACAATGTCATCATCTGCACTTTCATAACACTTGCCGCTGTCACAAAGGTGCTAGAATACAAGAGAAGACCAGGTCGACCAAATTCGAACTGGAGAAGCACAGTTAACAAAAACCAACAAAAGATGGTTCTCACCTGAGAGAAAACAGAGGTGGCAGCTCTTGACAGACACGGATGACGTCGTAGTGTGGCTCAGTGTGTCGAGTTAGATGCGGGATGAATCAAGGTCAAGGTCAAGGTCACTATTGTCACGTTAAAGACATAAAAAGAAGAGACAGTGGTCCACAGCCTCCTACCGGATAATATAGGAGGCACTGGGTAGTTAGATGGAATGCAAGGAATAATTTGCTCTTACAAGCCTGGCTGCATAATATAGGCGACATTTATTATTGACATAACGTGTTTGTCCGTTCCGTTTCATGGTGTATACAAGCAAGCCTTTAATACTCGAGGCTAAGTGATTAAGTCCGACAGCCTGATTTCAGATATTCATGGCGGTAGTTTCGCATTTGGAGCAGATTCCAGCTTACCGATTTCAGCTGAATGACAGAACGGTCGTCGACGCTCTGAGTATGCCTATCTGTGATGGCCACATGCATGGTGCTTATGAGGATTGACGGAAAATTATTAATTTAGAGGAGCTCTTAGTGTGCAGCTGCGAGGCCAATGACCAGCTGTCAGAACTGTTCAGTGTCGGCTGCTTTGTGGACTATACTGTACTTAGACAGCAGTGGACATAGTCGTCAATGCACCTGCTCCGGCTTCGTGTAATCCAATACAACGCAGCTGGCTTCCAATTACTCGGACGTCTACCGTTGTCTAGAAGAAACATTGTTCTACAGTGACAGTGCAGGTTTGGCTTAGCTGCTAACGTCATTAATCGACGCCGGGCCCGGTTAGTTCTTGGATGGGTGAACATCTGCAGACGGATAAACCATCCCGATATGTAACCAGCCACCCGATTAAATTAGCCTGACCATCCCTCCATGGATAAGCACCATGAATATCAGCGAACGCTAAAGCGTCTGCCGGCACACCGCGCAATGCATTAGCCCCGTATGTGTGGTCTCGTAGTGTAACTGGTGTCTGACTGAGGGCTAAAAAACGGAGATCAGCGCCGCTTTTTGCACATAATAATCTTTACATGCACAATCGTTATTTTTATTGCCAAATATGGAGTCGTCAACAAAGTTGGCAAACGTCAGTGGAATCGAAAGCAGCAACAGTTAGAGCAGAGTGACAGACGGTAAGACGGAAGAGCAGCACCAGAGAGACGCGCAGAAGGCCATGCAGACAGCACTCCGTGCTTGTTAACAGCTGATACTTCGTACATACACCAACTCAATTTGGAGCATCTTTTTTACACGCGATAGTGCGTTGACATAAATTAGCTGATGTGGAAAATGAGTATATCTTACATAATTTCGTTGTCTTGGCCATCTTTGTGCCGAAAATTATCAAAGTTGGTGGAAATTTGAGAAAGTTATGACAAAAACCAGTCTGACTGTTTTTTTGAGACACGGTGTACATACTCGTTCTCTAACCGGTGTAACACGCAACCGATCATGGAACGTTGTCTCAAACACAGAAAGACGAGTTTGGGGAATGTCCGGGTGGGTCAGTCAGACTGGCGTAATGTCGACGTCCCAAAAGACGACCGTTGGCTGGTCCAGCGTATGGACGGCCCGCCGCACGAGATATGTCGTTTAGTCGGTGCTCTCGGGAGCGATTAGATGTGATGCTGTCTGTTGCGTGATGTTTTCTTTTCACTGCAGTACCTAACCTATCAACACCGGCAGCGGACAAGCTCATCAAACAATACCCTAGTTATCGATAGCCAACTATTGAGTTTTGGTGTACTTTTTAATAGACGTGTGCACCTTAGAGTTTACAACCGGGCACTAACATTTAGTCAAACAAAATACAGAAAAAAACAGACTACTAGGCTTACGTACAAATAAAAAAAATTACAGCTAGAAAAAAAAACATAGGACACAGAACCTTACACAGACTAACATCTGTTCAGCCTTTCGTTCATTTGTTGCCATTTTGTCTTACAAGGTTGATTTAAATAAATTACGGGTTTACGTTAAGAACAAAATGACGCTGACTTGTGCCAAATTTGGTGCCGATGTGACCAATACGGTTACCTTTAAATTTACAAACCGTAAAAAA
>Ga0209454_1004872_pt1 | contig 10159 bp, 5 predicted proteins | sample WorMetHERISLAND1_2_FD_187400 | JGI IMG/M metagenome (GOLD analysis project Ga0209454, IMG submission 187400) | Marine gutless worms symbiont microbial communities from Max Planck institute for Marine Microbiology, Germany - Olavius geniculatus... | ecosystem: Host-associated > Annelida >... | reverse complement strand
TTGGAAACGCAAAAGACCATCAAACATTGTTGAATTTTGCAATTCTTGCTGGAAAATGGCAAAAAAACGCACCTTTTCATATAAAGTCGCCTGTAAAAAATTTTCATGGTCCGGCCAAAGGGGGGGCATCGCATCGTGGCCCTCCCTCTAAATACGCCACTGCCTAGCACAATGTGTCACTGGACTCCAGAAGTGTACCCGCCGAGTGCAGGCATGTAAATCCGATGAACGGTTTATACCCCGTTTACAAAATCGAGCAAACACCGAGCTAGCTCGACGAGCTGTGGTAATTAGCATGCTAATTAGAAGGGCGGGCAGGTTGTAATTGGAAGGCCTATATAACACGTAATCAGCTGTGGGCTAAGCCTAGGCCTACATTTGAGTCAGGAAGGCGGGGTTTCCATAAGGCCTGCTTGATGTTTGTTCGATGTTTGCTCGATCGTGTAAACGGGTTATTAAGCAGGTTGCACGAATGTGACAGACGACAGACAGACTAGAGACCACTTTACGGAGAAATGGGTAGCTATAGGCGAACTCTTTTTCTAAAGCAACTGAGTTAGTTAAACCTTTTGCACGGAAAAACCTGACATTAAATCAACTGTCGTTTGACGTCGTTGACTGCAGTTGCCTGCGCGCACGTTGACAGTAAGGTACAGTATGCCTAATTAATACAGGTGTCATAAATAATAATTATATTTGTGTGTTTTGTAGGTAAAGTGTGATCAGTACTGGCCGACGCGAGGCAGCGAATCCTACGGCTTTGTGCACGTGACGGTCGTCGATGTAGTTGAACTAGCGACTTACACCATCCGAACATTTCAGCTCGTTATGGTGAGCAGTGCCGTTCTGGCAGGGAAGAGGACAGGAAAGAAATTTTTGGTTGCTGAAAAGAATTGTCGGATAATCTTTTTGTCAAAAAATGTTCGTCCAAAACCGCAAAATTTGGCGCTGAAATACTCCATTTTCGGAAAATTTAGGAGCTAAGTTGGAATTTTGAGCACGCATAATTTCCTCTGTCGGAAAACTAACTTTCAGCTTCGTCGTATCTTCGTTTGAAGCTGTCGTCGCCAGGCTGGTTCATATTTATATCAGAATTTTGTAACTTTTGTGCTGCTTAACGTCTGCTTTAAAGTGCGTGGTTCACAAGGTAGTGTAGCGACGTATCTTAGACGCGATGGGAGCTGCTGTAGTGGACAGCTGCTAATTGCAAATTTACTGCAGATTATTGCCGAAAGAGCTTTGAAAACAATTTACTACTTAATCTCGCAATTACGACAGAAACGTAACTACCAATCAATCAGGCAATCGATCAGTTAATTTTATTACGCTGAAGGCAACAGATTGCATATAAAATCATAAGAATGCAGTATACAAACTAAAAGTCAATGTATCGTGCAGCGAATGAATTCCAGATAGTTAATTTTAGGCCTATATGCCTGTTGTTGTTTGTGATCTGTTGCGTAGAACGGCGGACCGGAGAAGCGTGAGGTGCGTCAGTTTCAGTTCACCGCCTGGCCTGACCACGGCACTCCGGAGCACCCGACGCAGCTGTTACAGTTCGTACGACGCGTCAGGTTTATGACGTCACCAGACGCCGGACCAGTCATCGTCCACTGCAGGTATTCTCGACGTCTATCAATACTACGGAGCGTCACCTGCCATGTAGGATTACACAGTGTCACCCGCCATCCGATACGCGTGAACGACACCCGCCATAACCCCCAGCCAAGCAGGCCGGTACTCAATTTACCTACCGCGTAGGGATGGAAGGCTGAGTTGATCTTAATGTTCGTTGTATAACGAGACAGTTTACACTACCGCAGACAAACATCCACGTAGTAACTAGTTTATAGTGACCCGACAGGTTTTTTGGCCGACCGTTAGGTCGAGCTTTGGGTACGATGTGTCGTCTGCATGTCTGTCGTCTGTCTGTCTGTTTGACTGACTGTCTGTAACGCATGTATTGTGGCCAAATCGTACGTCGTAGGTAATCGTCAATGATACCGTTGGATAGGGTGATGACGAGTTATTATAGGTTGTCAATAGTAAACATGTCTTTATCTGCAGCGGTTTGGCCACAACTTTGAATGCAAAGTTGTTGCCTGTCACCATAGACTGTGGAGATTGTAGTTACTCTGGGAAATCGCTTTTTTCCGCGACCGGAAGTCAAACGCTGGTCGTTATAGGCAGTTCGGTTGGCCCACCATAGCGACAGCTGGTCTTCTTGTTAATGTGATGGAAAGGATACTACGATGTGATGCGATGTAGTGCGGGCGTTGGTCGCACGGGGGCGTTCATCGTGATCGACTCTATGCTGGAGCGCATCCGGCACGAGAAGACGGTGGATATCTATGGTCACGTGACGTGCCTGCGCGCGCAGCGCAACTACATGGTCCAGACCGAGGACCAATACGTCTTCATACACGACGCGGTGCAGGAAGCCGTACTGTGCGGGAACACTGAAATACCGGCGCGTAACCTCTACTCACACATACAGAGGCTGACCGACCGCGCCACGGCCGACAGCGTCAGCCCCATGGAACGAGAATTCAGGGTAATTAATAAATTTTTTCTTCATTACTGCCCGCGGAAGAGACGGCAGCAGTATTGTTTTCAGCATCGTCGCTGTTTTTTTTCTGTTAACACGATAATTCATGAACTGCTGCACTTAACTTGATGAAATTTTTGCGTTAACATGTACTGAATATCAAGGTCATAAGTCAACGTTCAAGGTCACATGGGTTTTGTGCGTGTTTTTACGTGCATGATACCGCAGTTCCAACCTTGAAGTTTGCTTGACATCTTAGAGCAATAACGAATAAAATGTTAATGAGATATTTAAAAAAATAAATAGTTGGTTTTCTTTTCAATAAAAGATCTAGGCATGATCAAACGGTCATATTTGATAGAATATCATTATAATTTATATCATTGTTGTCATGTATTAACAATTGTAGAAACTGGCCGACATGAAAGTTCCATCGTCCAAGTATGCCAGCGCAAGTCTGCCCAACAATAAATACAAGAACAGACTCGTTAACATTCTGCCGTGTAAGTTTCACACTCTCAGTCGCCTTTTAGCTCCGAGTTTCGCATCTAGCGAGCAGAAAAACATTTGCTTATAAATAACGACCTTGTTAAGGCTGTGCGTAATTCCAGAATTCACAAAAGTGGGGACGTCAGTTTTTTTGTGAATGGGAAGAATGGCCAGCCGTTTTTGTGGAAAACTCTAACTTCTATTTTGTTCCACTTGTAAGTTAGTAAGCAAGTAAGTAAGTAACAGAAATAAAGTAAATAAAATGTAATTAATCGTAATGCCAAGTTATTTGTTTTGCCATACAGACGAGTCGTCTCGAGTGTTTCTGCAGCCAATCCGAGGTTTAGACGGATCCGACTATATCAACGCCAGCTTCGTCGACGTACGTGAGTCATTACGATGAGAAAATTTTTTTTTTTCGTTGTCTGACGTTTGCACGCATCAAGCAATTGTAGATTGCATACTGTTCTGTGTCGTTTCTGTTGCGTGGTTGTGTTAATATGCGATCGAAAACGATCGTTTTGAATATTATGTAAATTCTTACTTTGATCGAGATTTTGTGTTTTTATGTGGGTTGGATGGGTTGGACGATTTTGCTAGATAGCTGTGGTTTTTATCTGTGTATATCTGTTTGTTGGTTTCTTATTATTTTAAAGAATAGACGTGTTCATTATTAACATTATTGTGCGTGTGTTCTAATATAGGCCGCAGTACTAATCTTCTATTTGAACCTGTCTGTTTGTCTTTCGTTTACAAGTTTTGAGCTCGATAAAAGGTGCAGAAAGTAAAACAAAATGTAAGCTTTGCTCTGAGCTGGAATAACTGGTGTGCCAATTTTAGTTTAAAAAGATTCAGAAAATCAAATGGACGTCAGGGATAGTGTTTGGGTTGAACAGCTGTGGTCGGACGGCCGACGGCCGCATAATAGCACTGGGCTGACATATTTCACTATTTTTTGTCAGGTACATTTTTCGACGAGTGAGCAAGCAATTAAGAAAAAAAAAACTTTTTTAGAACTTAGTTACTTAGTATTTTACAGTGCGCCGCATTCTCAACGCTCGACTCAAAAACAAATAAGCAATAAATTTAAAAAAATACACCAAAAACACTTTTTATGAAAGAATAGGCCTAGTGATAATAGCTTTATGGGCATTTATTACGGTGTGGTTTCCGTCGGATGTGTTTAGGGTTACCGGTACCGACGTGCGTACATCGCGACTCAAGGACCTCTAGCGGAGACGACTGAAGATTTCTGGCGAATGTTGTGGGAACACAACTCGACCATAGTGGTCATGTTGACCAAGCTGCGAGAACTGGGTCGGGTTAGTATATCCACCCTGCATGACCTAGTTATTTATTCATTTTCAGCAATCTCTGTGCCTCGTAATATCTGGCAATACACGGTAGTCAGGAAAGTAAGATGATGTGCTTTCGTCAACAGTGCATCAGATATTAAGCAAAAATGTGCTAAAAATGAAGGAATAAATAAATAAAAGAGTGAAGCATCTTTGTTAGGTGACGCAGACAGAAGCTGAATTAATTAAGCCACAAAAATAAAAGGCTCAAATTATCGTTTTGTTTGAAATTGTTTCACCAAGAAGGTTATGTTTTCATAGTGGTCCGTCTGTTTCTGTGCAAAATATCAAAAAGTTACTAATTGATTTTGACGACATTTTTGAGGAACAAAGCCTATGCACTAATAAGATAGTTAGGTTCTTGGAGAATGTCCGACCACTTTTGCTAATAATTGCAATAATTCAAGCGTGTGGACTTATAATAATTGATAAAGTATATCTTATAATGATGCGCAGGAGAAGTGCCACCAGTACTGGCCTAGTGAGAGGTCGGCGCGCTATCAGTACTATGTTGTCGACCCGATGGCAGAGTACAATATGCCACAATATATTCTTCGAGAGTTCAAAATCACCGACGCACGGGTAGGTCCATCAATAGCTTGTCGTTGCTACTGTGTAAAGTTGTTGACTGTAAAGCGGGATTTGCGCGCAACGTACGCAACGCTCGCAAGGAAGTACGTAACAAACGCAGCTGACGTAGCTGATGCAACGGCCAAAACGCAGAGATTGAAGCAATCGTGGCGTTTTGGTCGTTGCGTCAACTATGTCAGTTGCGTCGCGTGAGGTGCGTTCGTTGCGTTGGATGCGAATTCATCTTAAGTAAGAAAGTAAGTAAGTAAGTACGGTACGCATTTAGATTACTGAGTATGTTATTTTAACATGCAGTACACGTACTGATTCAGCCAAATGGCCGCACACGTATCTCTGATACATCAGATACTAAGTACCGCTTTTAAAATGTATCTGTTGATTTAGATACAATTGTGAAAGCATCTACAGTTTGTAGATAGGCTACTAAGTATTTCATAGCAACTTCCGTTTTATTTTACTCCTACAGTCCACTGCTGCCATAGGCCCACTGCCATTGGCTACAACGTCCTATCCAAATTTTTTGCGCCATACAATAGGCCTAAGCATGACGACTTCCACTTGGCAAAGCTACTGGCCATCTGCGTGATTTTACCATGAAATAACGCATAAAAATTCACGCTTTATTTTCTATATCAATGGCATTTACTGTTAGCTAGGTTTTTTGTCTCAACACCACTGGCCGCTTTGTGTAAGTGGTTGTATTTTTATTGATCAATCAATCGGTTGATTGAGATAATGCGGCGGTGAGTAGACTGTTAATTGGTGTATGCAGGACGGTCAGTCAAGGACAATACGTCAGTTTCAGTTTACAGATTGGCCGGAGCAAGGAGTGCCCAAGATGGGCGAAGGTTTCATTGATTTCATTGGACAAGTCCATAAGACCAAGGAACAGTTTGGTCAGGACGGACCAATCACCGTTCACTGCAGGTATAGACCGCCAGTTCAAATCAGTATACGTAGGTCTTGTATTTGGACCACTAAAACTGTCAGACAGTCTTCGTTATGTCTATCGTTATTCGTTAACCTGTCAAATTTATCACTTCTGTTTATTTTCTTGCTCGTTTTCCTTCACGGTGTGGCCAGCTTTGTGGCAGCCTGCTAAACTTACACTTCGCATATTTAGACTTCGATAAACAGGGGAGCGGCAGCTAGCAGGTATGGGGCTTCGTTCCGCAGAAGCTGAAGCTCTTTTGTAAACTGCAGCATAAGTTTAGATATCTTAGCAAGCAAACTACGCGAAAGCATGCAACGTCAGCACTGCGGGGAACATGAAGTGATAGATTGAAGCTCGTCCCCTTCTCCGTTAAATTCGGCGCCATCTATTTTATTTCATTTTATTTATTTATTTATTTTTTATAGGGGCTTACACTGAAGTTGTTATAATTACTGTATGTCGAAGCGTGTTGATTCGCATGCGGCTTAATTGTCTCTTATCTCTCACTCACCAAAAAAATTTTAATTTATTTGAAACAATATAAATTCGGGAAGAAACTAAGAAGGCAGCAGCGCGGTTGCCGAAACGTCAGTGACTCAGCAGCAAATAAAGCTTATAGTCTGATGATGAGGCTGTGTGTGTAAAGCGCCGGCGTCGGTCGGACGGGTGTGTTCGTGACGCTAAGCATCGTGCTGGAACGGATGAGGTACGAAGGTGTCGTCGACATGTTTCAGACTGTCAAGATCCTGCGAACGCAACGACCCGCCATGGTACAGAACGAGGTACGTGTAAAAACAGCCGTCATCATTATTTTAATCACAGCACATCTGTATACGGCGGCGACGTGGCCGGAAGAGAGAAACAGGGTGGCTGCTGCTCTCCCCCCTAAATTTTTGTTCTATCTTTTCGTCCGCAAATTTTCGTCTAAAAATGCAAAATCTTGGGAGTAAAAATTGTAATTGTGGAAAAATTTCAGAGCAAACTTAAAATTTTGAACACCCACAATTTTTTCTGCCGAATTTTTAGTGTCTGCCGGAAAATTGCAACTTTTGAGTTTTTGCTCTTCCTACTTTTTTAACGCATGAAGCCGCTATTCCTACAGCTCTGTAGGCTTATTACCTCGTTTTGCACGATCTAGCAAACATCGAACAAACATCGAGCCAGCTCGTCGAGCCAGCTTCATCGTGTAAACGGGGTATAATTATGACGCGAACGAATCAGAGGCGCATAATAACACAGACTCGGAGAGTTCATGTTTACTACAGCCTAGTTAGTTACGCTTCGTGGCTTGTGTTCTTATACAGAACATTGCTTTATATAGCCGTAGCGCATATCGTAGATCAACCTGTAGCCTAATGCTTAGGATGGCTTTCTTTCTTTTCCGGAAAACAAAAGTGCAGTGCAGCTGACACAGACTAGGCCTATATCTATTAGTTAAGTGCAAAGAGATTTAGGACGTTTAAGAGAAGTATTTGAAAAACACATAAATCTGCACGCGCGTAGGACCCTCGGATGGCCGCATTCATGTCGGCAATCGCTGCTTGTTTTACGCTCGCTGTATACGTAAAATGTTTCTACCTAACTTTACACGTTATAGTATGATGCTGTATAATTAATCGGCTTGAGACGTGCTGTTGTCGCGTGTAGGACCAGTACGCCTTCTGCTACCGCGCCGCGCTCGAATATCTTGGCTCCTTCGACCACTACGCCAACTGAATCACCTACCCAATGACTGTAAAAGACTGCCTACGCTACAGGGTGGGCTGTGAGGCTACGCTACAGGGTGGTCTGGAGCGAAGCTTGGACCGACCACTGCTACATGTCCTCGTCCTTGGCCTGACCAGGGGCGTCTGCACTGTATCAACCTCGGAGCAAATGCTTCGTGACAATTAATAAAATTATAAAGTTTTAGCCCTCTAGGGAGTAGATGGTATAATCTGTAACATGCACTGGACATCAATTTTACTTCCTCTCTAGCTTTTAGAGCCAGAATGTCCCAAAATCGACGACGTACCATACTAGAGGACATATAGCTGGATTTAGGCCTGGGGAAAGTTATCCGAAACAGAAATAGGGAAAATCGAAGGGAAAAAAGAAGGAAAAGGGGAGGGAAGGGACGATAGTGAGCTTTGCTGTAAGGGCTAAAAGATGTGAGACGCCTTTGAAATCTGATACAGTCAATCTAATCATATCATCAATCGATATCGATATCGATCAGTTGTAGCCAATCGAACAGCCGAGGCCACAGTCACGGCCAAACTCCATCTCGGCTAATTGCTGTTCCAACAATTCACCTTATTTGTTTGTCTATTTTTTTCTTTTCAAAGCTCAAGGTATTGAATTCCGTATAGGTTTAAAGTCATGAACAAAAAGGAAACATGCGCGGAATGGTCATGTTGCATGCGGACTCGGAAATTGCGGAACGTGTGTGCCAGGGCGCGTTAAATCGTTAAATGCTGCAAGAAATGACATTATGGCTAAATAACAACTATCAGTGGCATCATGACAGGGGACGAGGGGAGGGGAAGGGGGCAATTGCACCCCCTCCTTTCTGAATTTTTGGCTGTCGTGAAATTGTCAAAAAATCTTTTCGTCGGAAAATCGTCGTCGAAAAATGCACAATTTTGGGCTAAAACACCCATGTTGGTTAAAAAAGTTAAAAGCATAATCGAAATAATGTGAGCAACTATTTTGTCGGAAATTTCCAATGTCTTGCCCCACTCACTTATGTGAAACAAGATATCCATTTAATGTCTGTCGTCAGCACTTCTACCACAAATTGCTATAATGGAGTTTGGTCTCGTACATGATCGTTTGAAACTCGACAAATAACTATTTTTACCTGTCTGGACCTGTCATGTTGCGTAAAGTTCTGCTGTTTTATACTCCGCTTACACGATCAAGCAAACATCGAGCAAACATCGAGCCATCTTCATCGTGTAAACGGGGTATTAGTATTGCTTTTTGCTGTGTCTGTGACGATGAAAAGTCCGTCCTTTCACCGTGTTTTTAACATGATTCTTAAGTAGAGATGCTTATTATTCTTTGCGAAAATTTCATGTTTAAAGTTTTCGAACATTTTACGAAATGTTTGACAGTTTTGTGCTGTTTCTGAAAGTTTCAGTGGACGTATGAAAGCGACATCAATTGAATAATACTGTAAATGCATTTAAATCTTAATCTTATGTAAGCTTACCTGCAGTTGTGGTACGGGGAAACCAATTTTTGTTATAATTATGTTTTTATTGTTAATTTCGAACTGCAGCAAATACATCATTGACAATTATACACTTATTTTGTGCGCACTACTCGTAAAATTCGGTCGTTTTTCTAATTTCAGATATCAAGCCTTGTAATAATGTTGACATCGTCCATTCTTTATGTATGTGTAGCGCAAAATAGTTTTCACTTTCAAATTTCAATAGCTTTGCTGCATAGTAGGCATATTAGCATATATACTAGGCACATGTACAGCTTATTTGATGAGTTGTTAGATTATTTTTTGGTTATTACTTTAAAAATGTCGCAAACTGGAAAACAGGGTGGGGTACAAGATGAGATTTTGTATTGTCGTGGTTACGTACTCAGCAAGAACATTTTCATCAAGTCCAAAATGGTGCAATCTGAAGATATTTATAGCTCGAACCTTAATTAACTTAGTTTTTGCATTCAAAAAACTTAACTGTTATGTGCTCGCACCTGACTGGGCTATTTACGATTGTACATTGCTGCAGATTATTACTGCCCGCGGAAGCGATGGTAGTATTGTTTTCCGTAACCTATCGTCGCCAATTTTTGTGAAGACAAAACTCGTGAACCGTTGCGCTTAGCTTTATGAAATTTTGTACAAACACGCAGACCCCCTTGGCAATCTCTTGAAGCCTACTGAATATTGAGATCACGGGTCAAAGGTCAAGGTCAGTGTTTTTGTGCGTTTTTTGTCTGCATGATACTCGCGGGCAGTACTTAGCCTTGAGCGAGGGTTTCACTTGTTGTAGTAGGCGTTATGATTTTTCCACAGAAGTATCTTTCTAGAAATCAAATAGGCTAATTTAGTCAGTTCGAGTAGGTGTACGTTCTGTCTGAAAATAATAATAAGCAATGTTATTGTGCGTCTGTATAAGCTGTGCTGCTGTACATATTCGTGTTAAACTATCGCTGCTCGCAAATTCACTATAAGTGATAATTTCATAATGCGTTTCTGTGCTTGAATTATTGGCTTAGCTTCCGTTCTGCAAATCT
>Ga0209454_1004869_pt1 | contig 10164 bp, 6 predicted proteins | sample WorMetHERISLAND1_2_FD_187400 | JGI IMG/M metagenome (GOLD analysis project Ga0209454, IMG submission 187400) | Marine gutless worms symbiont microbial communities from Max Planck institute for Marine Microbiology, Germany - Olavius geniculatus... | ecosystem: Host-associated > Annelida >... | reverse complement strand
CCAGTGATTCAATTTTGGGCATGATCCGGCAGGAATCCTGGATTCTGGATCACTTTGAAATTTTCGTTACCATTGCATTAAAGAGGGCATACGGGAACCGCTGGCAAAGCGAAGACGGTGATGCCACCTGGCGAACAGCTTTGCCTTGGCGAAGGTACCTGCGGGCTACGACTGTTTATCTAATTTACAGTATGTTAAACCTCTGTGCAATAATGATGATGATAATATCCCTAATTTTAAAAACATTTATGCTAATACTAATATGCTAATAGTAATGCTAATAAAATACGCTAATACCTGGTGGCTTCATCGAGAAGCAAAATCCTTGGATTCTACAACACACAAAATCAGATTTCAAATCTTTTACTTCTAAAATTTTACAAAAATGGCATAAAACAAAATATGAAAATACAGCAAAATATGGACATTTACTACTCACTCTGCTAAAACTGAAAGCATTCATTGGCTGATTTGCAGTTATATTTTATTTTGCAACTTAGCTATTTCACCGTATCAGTTTTTTAGTCAGATTACTCATCAGGTTACAATTCTTATCTGGCAATGCACTGGTTAACGACAACAAACGATTCCTTACTGACTGACTGATTGGAAACTGAAAGAAATACTTTGCTGATGCAAAACCAATGGACAATAGTTTTATACAGAGCCTTGAACAAACCTTGATGATAGCACGAGCAATGGCAATTCTCTGCTTCTGTCCACCTGCATTAAAACACCAATAATGTATATTGCTCCATCAACAGCTGTTTGCAAACCTTTTTTTGAAAAAGTCATACCAAACTATTTTTAAAGGGAGAAAATACACAGCATAGATAAATACATGGTTTGCCATGAGTCAGCCTGTTTGTCATTGTTGTCGTAGTAGCCCACCCTCCATCTTGTTCAGGTCAGGCATTGAGGAAGTCAGCAACCTCCTTGGGTTGTAGCCAGAGGTCAACGGGTGTCAGGTCGGTCTGATGCATCGGGCATTTAAATAGGTGAACGACACTGTGTGGTGTCACGTTACAATCTGAGCAGGAGTTGGGAACTGCTGGATTGAGTCAATGTTTATAAGAATTCAGCCGAGTACAGTAGCCAGATCTCAACCGTGCTAGGAAAGTGCGAGCCTTCCTTGGAAGGTCAATTCTAATGTGTCAGATGACAAGTAACACAGTGTGATCCCACATGGCAGGTGACGCTCCATATACTAAGATAAGTTTCCTATGAAGAGATATACCATTTTAACCAGCTTTAAAAGACTAGTGACGAACAAACATGCAGAGTGATTGTTCATAGTATGACCAACGCTCGAATCAATGAAGTTAATAAGCAAAGACGTTAGCTAAGTGCCGACATGATATACAGCCATCCACCAGTATTGTCCATGGTGGTATGCAACCCTAATCCTATGACCTTTGATTTTTTTAAGCTGAAAACTGGCACACTAGTCACTCCTGCCATGGAAAAAGTTCCCACTGATTTTTATTTTCTACGCTTTTTTGCTCAGTTGGAAGACTGTACAAAATAGACACACAGATGGATGGGCAAGATCTGTAATGCAGCCTATTAAGACACCACGTAATGACAGTCTCAAGGCACACCAGAGAGCATGATTCCTCGTTCTCCGACCAGGGTGTCGAGTCCATTAGGAAACTGGCGAATGAAGACCTCGGCGTTTGCCATTCTTGCAGCCTGCCAGATTTGGTCATCAGTCACCGACGCTCCATCCACGCTGCCGTAACGAATGTTCTCGGCTATCGTAGTTGAAAACAATGTCGGCTCCTAGACACAAATGACAAGGAAGGTTTTTACAAAAACCAGTTTCGCACAGCCTTTACTCCTAAACAGTTGCAAGAATCTTATGTGTTTATGGTGAAAATGTAAAACCAATCTCAGAGATACAAAACGTCACATGAGATATGGGACCACACACTGTTACCCGCCACAAGGGAATCTGCCCCAGCCAAACAGGTGATATACCTACTCTGGAGGGTGAAAGAATGAGTTGACCTTAATGTTTTTTATGTACTGAGATGGTATATCTGTCCACAGACAGTCACCCATCCAAGTTCTAACCACCTGACGGAAGTCAAAACAATGATCTTGCAATCTCAAGTTCAACGTCCTAACCATTACAGTACAAACAACCACATAAGTTGAAACAGTAACTTGTAAGTTACACGAATTCACATCCATGACAAAATGTTTTCCCCATGACACCCAGCAATAGTAGTAGTGTAGCAATAGTTGAAATCGCTTACAGTGGCAACATTTCCACCTAAAAATACTTAGGTCCGATTTTTCCATTGCTAATCAAATCAAATTTGATCTCCGACTTACTCATCTTTGATTAACTTGATGTTCAGAATTGATCGTCAATCAACTATGTTTCATTTTTCCATGCATTTTTGATCTCCAATTACGTGATCGGCGATTAGCTGCTCCGCCGTCAACTGAGCCTACTTTATGCCAATCTGATTGGCTGACAGTGACCTCAATTTGCAGTGTTGCGCTAAATTACCCAGCATGCACTGCGAGTGTATGCCGTAGCCACTAAACGTCGTCATAGCAATGATATCAACGATATTGTCCATATCGTCTGCTGTCAAAAATACGTTCTATTGCAAATCTATATGGGAGCCATTTTATTTCTTCACAAAACACCATGCACAGTATAAATCGATTAGTAGTGACTGATCGCCATGTCTGGAACTTCATTTTAATGCGTGAATTGCCGTTCTGACTGGCGACGTGAAGTGATGTTTCTGGTGCGACTAAGCAACAAACTGCAGATCGCCACGTTTAATCATCAATTATCTGACTTGATCTGCCAATATTCGGCCATCAACTTGATGGGAGATTTGATGGACGATTAATCGTTAATTGGCGATGGAAAAACGATCATTGAGATGATCTCCAGTCAAGTCCCGAAGTTGATCAGAGATCAATTTGATCGGCCATCAAATGTGCACGGAAAAACGGGACCTTACACACTCACAAACATAATATCAACAAACACAATATTCACAAACATATGCACAAGCTAACTCACCATATAAACCCAGAATTATTATTCAACTGGGAGGATTCATCAACTAATCAGAAATAATAACCTGGTGAACGATGCTCATGTGGGATCGCAGCCAGTGAGGACTGAAGTCTCGCACGGTGTTCCCATCAACAGTCAGCACGCCACTAGTCGGATCATAAAACCTCATCAGTAATGCCGGTAGCGTGGATTTACCCGACCCACTCGGTCCAACCACTGCAGTCACAGAGCCACTTGGCACCGTCAGGTCAAGACCATTGAAGACTGGTACGTCAGGACGTGAGGGATAACTAAAGTGAACGTTTCTGAACTCAATGTCGCCCTGTAGGTTTGAAGACGGACTGCGACCTTCTGTAACATTGAACCAATATAAAACAAGCTAAGTAATCACTGTAGTTTTAACGCTAAGAAAAATTATAATATAGCCTACCGCATTAAATTCATTGTTTTTTCTTTATGTTAAAGTTAGACATTTTATGCCTTTATTTCTAAGCTGCATCAATGCAAAAAGCCAAACCAACTGCTGCTGCTCATGCTGTTGTTGATACTACGACTAATGCAAGTAATCAACAATTATTAACATGCTGGGCTCTACCAACAAAGTTGTTCTACACCGGGCCCGGTTACTGCTTGGATGGGTGCAAACTGGTGAATCATGTTACATAACCAACACTCAAGTCAACCCAACCTTTCACCTGTTTAAACCAGGTAAGATGAGTAACAGCCGGTGACTTGCCTAGCCATCCCGTATGTCAAAACAGGGTTCAAATCATAGGTGCAAACGGTAGCAGTTAGTCAATTGCAGTGTTGTTAAAGAACAGATGGGTCTCTAGGTAACATCAAAAGATGTTGGTGGATGGTGCTGTTAAAACTGTTAAAACTAAAGAGCTAGGTGACCTTCTGTTGCCCAATAATAGCACCAGAGCAATGAAATGTCAAATATAACATCGTAGACATTTTAGGGAAGTGTAGCAAACACTGAGATACTAGAGCTGCTGCTGCTGCTGCTGCTGTTTAGTACAAAAAACTGACGCCAGTGCAGAATTTTGGTAAAGCAGCGCACACCAGACAGTGGAATAGTTGGTTGTCGATCGATCAAGTCCCACAATCTTGAACTAGCACCGATGCCTCGCATCAGTTCTGTATAGAATGAGCCCAAGCCTGTTCACACAACACATTATGACAGAGACTGAAGACATCAACACACATACAACGTTTACGTGAGTTAATTTCGCTCACGCCCACAGTCAATGTTCATAATCCAACATCATAGAATGAATTCAGTTCAGCCCTGCTTGGTTATAAATAGCTACAATAGACTATAGACATACGCATGAAGTACACCAACCAAAAAATAAACAAACTTCACGACTTGTGTTTAATCAGGCTACTTCTCCGGTGCTTAATGTTGATCAATAAGTTACTCTACACCAGGCCCAGTCAATACTTGGATGAGTAATCATTAACAGATTGCATGCAACACGTCAACTCAGTTATGTACACTGCAGAATTTCAGTCCAGCCTTTACCAGGTTAGCTCAACTTTCTCTACCTCTTTGACAGGCAAATCAAGTAACAGTGGGCCTGGCTAAGGTTAAAATAAGGCACGTTCACCTGCATTAGGTGGCAGGCAACAGTGTGTGATCCCATATGGCAGGTGACACTCCATAGCTCTAAGATGGGTTCACGTGTAAAGCTATATGCACCTACAAAATTTATAAAGTACTTTAATAAATAAACAGCAACCTTAAAGGATGCTGCAATTCACTCTGTGGTATATAATTAACAATGACTCAAACCTCCAATTGAAGCTCCAACGAATGCAGCATAAAGCAGGAATGATGAAAGTTCACCGACTGTAATCTGTGATTCATTCATCATAATACCACCGTAGTAGAACACCGACAGCACTATGAAGTTACCTGAGAACCCCGTCTGTCAAAAACCCATCACACAATACAATACAAACTAAAAAATGCCTCAAGGTGGTGGCTTTTAGCCTCAGGGTAACACTGTTGTCACATCAACCACGTTACTCCATGTAACTGAGCTATGCTAGTACTGAGATGGGCGACTGTTCATGGGCATACCATCTTAATACGTAAACAAGCCACCCAGGTGAACTCAGCCAGGCCATCACTCCATGGAAAAGCAAAAAGCATAATGTTTACCAGCAAAAGCTAAATTAAATAAGACGTAAACAGGCACACTGCATGATACACTAGCACTGTATCCATAGTCTGGCAGTTCAAACTAGCGTCTGACAAAAAGGTAATGAAAATTAATGGAGATCAGCACTGCCCTATGTGCCCTATGAAAAAAATTAAGGGTAAGACTTGACATTAACCTTCAGTGGTCTGACCAAAAGTTGTAACTAACTGGTCTGATCCTCAGTCCATTGAACCTACGAACACTTTTTGATCACATCTCTGAAAACGATTGGAATTGTGGGAAACGCTTTGATGACTTTTCCTGAATATGTTCTGATTAAAAAATGCTGCAGAAATTTTTAAAATATCCTTGCATGTTTTTCCAACAGTGAGGCTGGAAACTGACTCACAACCGGCAAATGATGAAAAATTCCATGCTAACTGTTATTTGGTTTCTAGAGCACTTACAACTCCATATCTATGTTTCTTTTTTTCACTTAATGACGTCTCATAAGCTATTCATCCGGCTGCCGGATAAATAACTGATCTTGGCCAGCCCAGCTATTTATCTGGCAGCTGTCTTAAGCGGCCTTAGCTGGTACGTCGAGCACCCAAGGGTGCTACTGGCTAAAGCCTTGTCACTGCGGTGGTATGACATGCTCACGGCATATTAACCAGGCAGCCAGATGAATAGCTGATAAGCTTTTTATCTCTCTGTCATATAAATAGCCGGTCCTAGCCGGCGTGGCTATTTATCTGGCAGCCTTTATGGAGATATGGCACCTCAAAGATAACGGGGTTACGACCTTCACGTGGCCATTTGACTCGCGGTGGGCGACTTCCTATGGGTGGACCATGCACCTATCTGGCACTGTTATGAAGATATGGCACCTCTCTTAATGACGGGTGTATTAAATACAGAAAAAAATTGATTAGGGGTCCCAAGAATCCAATATCTTACGCCCTAAGGGGTGGAGTCAGATATACGTGTAATATGACAAAAAACGTGTATGGTCTGTACAAAGTCATAGATGCTCACCTCTGAAAACTAACAGATGACTTGCATACTAAAAACAGATCAATGGGCCACCATCAGACCACTAAAAGTTAAAGAACTTTACAGGTGAGACTTTACATTTTATTTAACAGTGCCCTGTTTTCTGAATAGTAGCAAAAATTCTTTCTGTTTTGGACAAGCACAGAGCAAAGGATGAGAGATATGCATGATGTTACCATGGCCCAGAAGCATCCTCGTGCCAAAGCCTCCTTGTACGAAAGCCTTAGCACGTTGTCAATGCGAGAGTTGTAAACAAGACTTTCATTATGCTCCTGGACAAAAGCACGAACTGTCCTCATGTTGGCCAGTCGTTCCTCAGCCATCTAGCAACACAATCATCATATAACATCACTATTACTCAGGTGGTGATTTGGCTTAGTTTGTAACCCCAACCCCGCTCTGGGAAAACTCATAAAACAATGTGAACATAATATAAAATGTTAGGGTTAGGGTTAAGCTATATAGGGAACATTTGCTACAAAAAAGCTTTTGTTTAAGGATAACAAAAATGGTGCTAACGATACTTTCAACAGTCATGCTAACATAAAGACATATGGTCATATTATTGAATAAACACGTATTAATCATTCACAACAACTATTTTTCTGAGTATAACCCTAGAATAGTAACTAAACCCCAATATATAGGAAACATTTGCTACTGTAGCTTAAAGGTGTTGAAATAATAGGAAAACTATCTGATAAAATATTTTAATACATATCTGTGCAAAGGTGGGGGTATATATTTTTACTTTACCAAAGAAAAAACTTATCCGCATCTTTGGCACTGAAAAAATTAAACGACAACGTTAGTGGCGTTTTTCTGACAAAATTCGAAGTCTAAGTGTATATACTCACATGAATTTTTGACGCTTTTAAAAAACGTTTCCAAGACCTTGTTGGAATCTCAGAGATTGGCATAGAACATGGCTAGCTTATGTCTTACCCGAAAAATCCAAAATTACGCGTAAATCCAACGACTTAAACATCAATCCAACGCCAATGGCACATTTGCAACGTTTCAGGCGGATACGACGTCATCGCGTATACATCAGGTGTTGGATTGTCACGAGTTTATGGAAAGATATTAGTGAATACCGTTATCTATCTTATCTGTCTCACAACAGCAAATCTTTGTTGAGGTCGTAGGTAACTTATCAAAACTTATTTATTCTTGTTGATGGTAGAGTCAAACCTCTTTTATGTCACAAATGTTCGCAGAGATACCGCTAATGGGGGGAAGGAGAAGGAAAAGAGGAAGGAGAAGGCGAAGGGAAAGGAGAAGGAAAAGGGAAGATGGAAGAAAGATAGCTTAAGAAATGTAAGACGCATGCACGCACGCATGGACACAAAGGTGATTTTATACTCTGTCCGATGCTATGCATTGCATTGGACAGACAATGACCAGTTTTGAGGAAACATGGCCAAAGACGAAAGGAACATGTGAAAATAGGCTTAAATCTGCTCTGTATGGTCGTGCATTCATGCAGTGACACATGACATTTGTACACTTGTAATTCTTCATTGTTACACTGAATGACGTAATGCATGCATAAACCATGTAAAATAAATAAACAATAAGAGCAAATGATGCTGACCTGTGTAGCATCAGCGAGTGAATCCTGAACTTGTTTGGTGATGTTCTGGACGTAACGACCGTAGACTCTTGACAACAGTGCAATAGGCGGAACAATGCTCAGTGCTATCACTGACAACTTGGGTGACATGAACACCTATAAATCATCGATCACCAATAAATCAGTAAATCAATAAATATATCAATCAGAAACCCAATGTACTTACTTTAGGTTGCAATTATCTTCAAAATGTTCAGACATTCAGCGATAAAGCCAAGTTTGTATATGGTTAATCATAGTTCTGGATTGGCCTTGTGCTGACTACAGCTCAAATAATCCAATTTTCATTAAAGCTACAAATTTTGCAGTACCGATACATTAGAAAAAAGAACATTTGTATTTTTACTGCAAACAGGCCCGGACAATAATGACATTATTATAAATTCGAAAATTTCAATAGAAAATCTCATAGAGAGAACTCACAAATACAATCTTACCATCATGGAGATGCCACCCATTGCCTGTAAAACTGACCTCAGACCATCTGAAATGTTCATTGTGACTGACTGGCCGACTAACGTTGTGTCGGTCGACAAACGATTTATCAACTCTCCCGTCTTGTTCTTGTCGAAGAATGCAATTTCCTGACGAACTATTGATGAAAAGAGCCAAGCTCGAAGACTGCGAACGATACGGTTACCTTCACAAGCAATCATCATACACAGAAGCTAACTGGAAATAATGTTAGCATTTTAACACTGTGCACTATGCTCAAGGAAATTAAATTATGCCAGGTCTGCAAGACGAAACTTTCCACAAGTATCCAAATAGTTTGGTCAGGTGTCCTTCTGGCACCAATAGTAACTCAATACTAAATGAAATAAACAGCAGTCAGGCTGTGAAACTTCCTACAACAAAATTATCTTATAAAAATTTGGCCTTATAAAAATAGTTCCATAAACTAGGGACTTACAAATCCTCATCCTCTGACACTTGACCTTATTTCAAACTGTCCCATGCTGTCTTCCATTCTCAGCTAAAAACTCATCTCTTCTCCGAGTCTCTTTTCCTTAGTCCTCCCCTTTCACTCTCATGGAGAGAACTCACAAATCACTGACCAGCTCATGTCTTGATTCTCTGGCGATGTTAACTTTAGCAAAGTGTAGCAGATTAAACCAACTTAACTGGCTTATAAATGCACTATAAATGCTTCCTTACCTACAAATTTAATTTGCTAAACAGATAAAACACAGTCTTAAATGACCACAAAACTACCAATTTAATGTGTTTTATGACCTGATATCAATGAAATATTATTATATTATGTTAATATTATATTAATATTAAAAACTTCCCATTTACCTGATGTCTGCATAAGATAGATTCGACCAAAGTTGGCTAGAGCACCAATGACGAAAATTGCAAGCAAAATCTGGCAGAAGTTTGTCAATCGCTCGACCATGTGACCATCCGTTGCCGTCGTATAAATGATGTCGATAACGCGACCAATGCCGAATGGTACAGCCATTGTCACAGCGCTCGAAATAAACAGCAGTCCAACTGCAGCTGTTCATGACAACAATTTCTAAAAAATTTCTAATATAAAGCATCCAACAACCAACTAAATGCTTCTACTATGCTTAGTTGCCTTACAAATTTTTTTTTAATTTTAAATGCATTAAAAATCATCTAAACACCTACTTGTTGACCTTTTTAGCTAGCTCTGTCTGTGTCACTGTCCCATGCAATCTACTTTATGAACTTTTCTCAACACAGTATAATGACTATACTGGTACCCTATGATTATCCCAGATCACATAACCTATAACAGATAGATTATTCTGAGACTGCCAAATAAAATAATTAGCACTGCAAAAAATGAAATAGTATTTTGTGTTAACTATTGCCCTACAGTGTCTTGATGCTGTTGGTTGGATGTCACGAGGGCCTTGCTTCAAAAAAGCTTGCGTTTGGCATGCTTTCTATGTTTACATAACTTAGGTTTATTAATTGTCTTATTCTCTGTGTCTGTCTCTGTCTCGTTCTACACTGTTTTTGTGTGAATAAAGATTATCAAAACACCCTGTTCAGTGGTCATTCAGAACCAGCTAACCCAGGTTAACCTAAACGCAATTGTTAAACCACCAGTGTTTAGTGATAACTAGAATGCCTGAATACTTCTAACACCTAAAATAACACCCGAGCATGGTACAGCACATTACACCAAACTTCATCTGTGCCAGACCATGTACATGAATAAGAGCTTCCCTGCAAAATCACCGATACTCACGGGTGTATTTTTTTCTGTGTATTTCACAGGGATGTGCACGAGA
>Ga0209454_1004865_pt1 | contig 10166 bp, 5 predicted proteins | sample WorMetHERISLAND1_2_FD_187400 | JGI IMG/M metagenome (GOLD analysis project Ga0209454, IMG submission 187400) | Marine gutless worms symbiont microbial communities from Max Planck institute for Marine Microbiology, Germany - Olavius geniculatus... | ecosystem: Host-associated > Annelida >... | reverse complement strand
ATATTGGTAATGGTAATTTGTTATCGATATTCAACAATTAATAACTCCACTAAGAAATAACATTTTTCAATAAAATACGGCAATCGCTTCAGGAATTTATTGGAAATTAAGTGTACAAAACGTTATTCTGATTCATTCAGATTTGACATTTTCGCTGCACGCTGTCTAGGTTAAGGTTAAGGTTAAGGTTAGGCTGTCCTAGTTTTTCACCGTACACAGTGTAGATGGCAGTCCGAATTACAAACCGACTGGAACTGGCTGTAAAACCGACCTCTTCACATCGTATGAAGAGCTTGTAGTTTGCAGCAACCGACGGCGTGCTGCGTAGACACTCGACGGCATGGTTGAGGCAGTATGTCCGACCGTCACGATCACTTACCACCTACAGATGCATCACCGACAGCAGCAACACATAACAACACCGGCCAAAATTATTAACATTATACTACACGTTTTCTTCTATGTCTCCGTGGTAAATGTGTATATTTGTGTATATTTACACAAAATTTTCAGAGATGATTACAAAGAATTAGGTACGCAAAGGACATAATATTAAAATATTCCTTCTACCGGTTGAAGCAAGGAATCACCTCGATCAGAAAGAAGTCCAAAATTTTGTATGAATATAAATCGGTCAAAAAATTACGGCACAGTTTTTAGCCATTAACATTCGCAGTGGACTGTGATGTACCATAGAGAAATAGCAGAACTTGCGGCAGTGCTGACATCGACGCAGGTCACTGATAAACTCCGCCTGCCGTGCAACGACCCGCCGGTTGTACTGGCAACCTGGCCGACAAATATTGTCCGGTAGAATACCAGCATACTTCACCCCGAGGTATGATAGCTCAGCTCTACGACGAAGCTCCGAGTCACTGAATGTACAGCACAGATTAAAACATTTCACACATACACCAGCAACAGTCACAATATCCTGTGATGGTACCAAAGCCATATGCAGGACTTCAGTTCAAATTTCCTGTTCCCTTCCCAGGTCTTGCTAAAGCAAAACATAACATACAATAGTGAAAATTAATGGTTTACTATAATCATTATAATTTCAATTTAAATCACAGCAGAATATTATAAAAAAGACATAATAACATCACGATTAGCATCTGAAATCATCTCAATAATCTGTTTTTTTCCAGGAAAAGTCCACATTTTAGTCCGCCTACTACACCAGGTTAATTATGAGCTACAGGTAATGATCCTGCAGTACATGCAGCCATCTACTGTTAATATCAGTAAACAACTAGACCCATGGTTTGCAGCTAGCAGACCAATCAGCCACATTAGGCCTTCGCCCTATAACCCATAAACTACTGCTCATTTCCCATCCCGCTGAGGGTAGGAGGCTAAGTTGTCCTAAAAGAGCGTAGAAGTGTACTCACAGGACGGACGTGACATGGTCGGCTGCCATAGACAGCACAGAGCTAGTGAGCAGATTGCGACTCACTGCAACCAACAGCTGATCCATTGAGAACTGCTCAGCCTGACCACTCCGCACCAGACGCTGTCAAACAGCAGTACAAGTACTATACACAGATCAAGAGTTTTTCAAGACACATGAAACGCAAGACAAATATTCTACACCATGTCTCCCAAAAAACAGGGCCACTTTTATTTTTTGAATAACTGTGAAACCTTGGCCGATTTTGATAATTTCAGGCACGCAACGTCACGGAGAAACCTGGCGTAAATGGCAGTGTTACCTTTCACTAGACACAGGTGAACGTATCCTGCTATAACCCCAGCCAGTCAAGACGGGACTTAATTTACCCACCCCAGAGGGATGGCAGGCTAAATTAACCTTGGTGTTGGTTATTTATCGAGATAATTGACAATCACCCATCAAAGTACTAATTACTTGACAGCGATGCAAATGGGAATCAAACCAATAACCTCTCAATCTTCAAATTTATATAGCACTTGTTGTTAAATTAACCTTACCAAGCCCCTGTTAGCAGCAACACTATTACACATGTTTACATGTTTTCATACATTCATTCAAATTGCATGCGACATGCACAGACCTGAGCAGCGGAACATCCGAGTGGGAACCAGGAGACCGGAGCCAAACTGAGCGACTCGCTGACACTGAACCCACATCCAATGCTGGCCGTGAACGACTGCGGAAAGACCGTGACAAGTTCTCCGGCACTTTGAACCACTCGTGATACACTTACACCCGCCTGGACCAGTCTCTCCGGCGCCACCTACCGTATACAAACATTCACAATTACCAGAGTTTCCAGACCAAATGACATTCCCCGACTTTTCCAGTAGGGAGGCAAAGATTCATCGATAACACTACGGTCAACAGTAGTTGCTTCATATTGATTAAAAGCAGGCCAGCTAGCCAGCGTGCTTTCAGGATTTATCACCTAATAAACTGCGGCTGCTACTGTCACAACTGCAAAATGACACGCAAGCAAAGCAAGCAAAAAAATTTTTTAATGTGAAATAAAGACCATATTTTGCAAATAATTACGCTAGATGTTTATACTTTTGTCAGTCTTTTTTCCGGTTTTCGCTGACTTTTCCCTGACCGCTTTAGAATTCCCTTACTTTTCCAGGTTTTCAGGTGAATAGTGACCCTAAATTACGCATTAATATTCTACAAAAAAGCAGCAAGTACGTCCAGCAGGTCCAGACTGCTGAAAGACTATGACGAACTCGCCTGCACTCTGAACCACACGAGATACTAGTCCCCGAAACCGCCTCCGTTAAGGCCTCAAACCGCAACCAGCTGTTAAGTTGGAGGTCACAGACTGCTAAGCTTCCATGCCTCCGTTGCTGACAAGCTAGCGGTTTAGCCAAAAATCGAATCAAACAAAAGATCTCTGCATATGATAATGTGATGCGGTCACACAGATGTCAGCAGAGCCGCCAGCGAGAGTGCACATGTACTTGTCACAGTGCCAGTGGTAACAATCAGTAGTTTACAATACATAAATGTGACTGCATTAGAAAATAGTAGTTTCGCATATGTCATTGCAAATCAGGTAAAGATTATTACCATTGGGTTTCAAAAATTACAACCAGTAACAGACGTCTTACCAGCTTAAACAACTAAAGTCCTGTTTTTCCATGCACATTTGATGGCCAATCAAAATGATCTCCGATCAACTTTGGGACTTGATCGGAGATCATCTCAATGACCGTTTTTCCATTCCCAATTAGCGACTAATTGTCCATTAAATCTCCCATCAAGTTGATGGCCGCATATTGGCCGATCATGTCAGATAACTGGCAGTTTGTTGTTTATTCGCACCAGAAACATCGCTAAACTTCGCCGGTCAGAACAGCAATTCACGCATTAAAATGAAGTTCCAGGCATGGCGATCAATCACTACTGATCAATTTATACCGTGTATAGTGTTTTGTGAAGAAATAAAATGGATAGACACTCCCGCATTGATTTACGATAGAATATATTTTTGACCGCAGATGATATAAAAGATATAATTGATATAGTTGCTATGATGAGTTTACTGGCTATGGCGTCCACTCGCAGTGCATGCTGGGTAATTTAGCACAACACTGCAAATCGGGGTCACTGTCAGCCAATCAGACTGGCATAAAGTAGGCTCAGTTGACGGTGAATCAACAAATTGTGGATCATGTAACTGGAGATCATAGATGTATGGAAAAACGAAACACAGTTGATCAACGATCAATTCAAAACATCAAGTTGATCGAAGATCAGTAAATCAAAGATCAAATTCGATTTGATTGGCGAAGGAAAAACTGGACCTAAGCCAGTCATTAAAGCTTCAGATCAGCTGTTAAGGCTTTAACAATCGATTCCGGGGACTACATATTATGCTGACACCCACTTGTACCAGCTTATCTGCCAACACCTGTGTACGTCATACCGAGCACAAATTATACAACTGTAAAAATGCTCATTCTGGACAACGCCTACCCTATGTAATGTTATACAACATTTATAACTCCCACCCTAACACTGTCGGATAATATTCAATCACATACTGACCATAAACTGGCTGTGCAGCCACCAATCAGGGGAGGCTAATTCAACAGCTTGGGGTGCAATGTGTTTCAATGCCTCGGTCAGCTTTTCTCTCTCACTCCCCGGAACACTGTACCTGAAATCAACATTTAAACATTAAAGTTCATCACATTCGATCACAGTAAGTCCTGGCAACAAAAACCAAAATGATTTGGCAAAATGCAGAATCAGTTCTCATTTGCCTTCGCCAGGTGGAAGCACAGAACTGATGGTTTGGCTGCAATTTGCAACTGCATGTTTTGGCTGGGGGGTCAACCCCTAAATCTGCCCTTCCCCTGAGAGTCAGGGACCACATCTAACACAATGTGTCATCGGCCCCACAAGTGCAAGTGGCATCTACGTCTGTTGATCAGTTTAAGCAGAAGAAACAAGAAAAGCCCTGCTAACGAAATGGGAAACATGCAACAGCGATGCATGTTTGAAAGCCCAGTAAAGCAAGATCTAAGTCAGTCGCCAGACGGCGCCAGTCAACCAGCTGCTAAATTATCTATAATGTTTTACTCGTACTCACCAGAGGGAGCAACCTGTCTCGCTCAGCCAATGCCGTATCGGCTGAAAATCGCAAATTTTTTCTACCCCCCTCTCATTTAGCGCCCTCGTTTGGGGTGACCCCTTTCGAACTTAAAGAAAAGCTTTACGATTCCTAAAACTAGAGTCTTCCAAGCAGCCGATGGTGAAGATTTGGTGATCCTAGCTTACACCGTTTTTGACTGAATCACCTGTGTGATGGACGGACAGATGGACAGTGGACAGAATTGTGATGGCTAAGACGTGCTACAGCAGTATAGCTGCTGCTGAGCATAAAAATGTGACAGAAGACAGACCGAAAACAATGCTAGGGAGAAATGTGCAGGAATAGTCAGAATCAGTTGAATGTAAGACGTGACTCCACTTGAAAAGCTGCAAATACCCAGACTACGAATAGTCTTAAATGTAGCAGCACACAGATCAGGTCTACATGGGCTGGATGTGTCAGAATTTCCTTGGTAGCTTAGGCACACCTTTCCACTAACTGTGTGTTGCATAAATGTGGTTCAATTTCGCTCACAGAAATCAAATTTCACAGCCATGACACCAATGGATAGATTTGCAGCAACAACAACAACGGCAACAATAAAGGTAACATTACAGACCAAATCCCGAATTCCGGAATCCCAGCCATTTTAGCCAATTTCAAATCCCGGGATTGGCGACATCCCAATCCCAAGATTTCGGAATTCCACAAAAATCCACTAAAATAGTACTTACTTTTTCAGTAGGTTAGATGACAAAAACAATTCTGCCATCTCATAAATCTTATTCATACATGCAAGAGTACTTCTATGCACTGTAAGTTGCATAATGAATAATAACAGTCACTCTCAACAGCTACCGGTACAGAAGAGCGTAATGCATCATAATCACAAAGTAAGTCTCCTAGGGCTACCAGTAATATAGTGATACTAAATGATGATAAATGTGTAAGCCTAACTCCAAAACAGGATCCTGAGATGACAAACTTCTTAATCCCAGATCCAGAGACTGTGAAATCAATCCCGGAATTGCAGCCACGAGAAGTCAGTTCTAGTATGACGACAGTGAACGACAGATTTGTGTCAACAACAACGACAACAACAACAACAACAGTGACAATACAGCTAACAACAACATACCAGATAATGTCAGCTCCTGTATGCAGATAGTGAATGCTGGGCAGGCTGTGCCGATCACATGACCAATGCTGCGTTGAATACAGCATCCTTGCCTGTAGCTCTGGCACGTTCAGTCCTGCATCAGTGTCACAGCAATAACGCTAATGTTAATGTAACAAATTCTACTACAGTCGCCTTTAGAATGTTCCTCAGAGGTGTTGTCATCTGCAAACATTACTCACAGCAAGAATAAAAATATGGTACTAGCACAGCAGTACTTCCTGTCTGATCTGGAAGAACTGTAGAAAACAAGTAATGTGAGCCAATACTCACGAGACGTGCAAAAGTCTATAGCAGTTCCTGTTCGCAAACTGTCAGTCTAACTTATCTCCAGCCATTTCGTCGCAGTTCATTCTTAAAGTGTACGCTGCAGTTAAAGATCGCAAAAAATCAATAAAAACCCCCTTATTTCGAAAGTTTAGGGTCTTTCAAAGTCATCGATGTTGATACGACTGAAAAGCTTGTCACTAGAGCTTGTTGTGGTAGGTAGCATGCCCATAGCTATCTGCAACCATTTTGACAGAAGACATTTTGACAACAACGGTAAAATAACAACTTTTACGGGGATACCGCTGTTTGATGCCGTTGTGCACAGGTTTCCTTGAACCTAGAAAATCGAGGCTTGGACCGTTGAAATCTATGTTCAATGCTGAAAATTTCATATGCAGCTTTTCTACGTCTATCTCAATTGGTTTTGGCATAATTCACTCTTGAAATGTGTCTTGCAGCCCAAAATCGCCCAAAAAATCCATAAAAACCACTATTTTAACATTCAAGGTCATCCAAGGTCATTGAATTCGGTGGCAATTAAGAGCCAGTGTATGACTTTCTATGAGTGATTAATAGTAACCTAGGCTCTATCTCGCACCATTGTTGAGATACAGCGACTTATTGGCTAAAATTGCATATTTTTCCCACCACCCTCTCATTTAGCGCCCTCATTTAAAATGACCCCATTCAAATTTATGGAAAAGCTTCACGGTACATGAAACTAGAGTCTTCCAGGCAGCCGATGGTAAAAATTTGGTGATCCTAGCTTGCACCGTTTTTGACTGATCCACCTGTGTGACAGACGGACAGACAGACGGACAGACAGACATACAGACAAAATTGCGATGGCTAAGACGCACTGAAAGCAGTAACTGCTTTCGCACGTAAAGATCAGTTAAACAGTAACATAATTCAGTGATCAACAAAAGAAAAAGTGAGTACATAAGTAAATAAACGGTATCATTAAGTTTCTCCGTGATAAAATGTGATGTAATACTTACGGCACTGTAACACTTTCGAAAGCAGAACTATAAACAGCATAAAAATTAAATTAAGTAAGTAAGAAAATGAATGATACCACAAAAAGTAACTCGGTGCAAGCCTAAACATACCCGCCACTGGTCCGAGGTAAGTGAGAAGTGAATGGCTGTTCCATTGCAGACACTTGAAGTTCCACTCATGTCTGACATTAAACACACAAACACACAAATCACTCTCAATTACATTCAATCAGCACATTAACCAATCGATCCATCAATGTATCGAACGATTGATGGATCAATCAACCAAACAAGTAATCAAGTACTCAGTCGATCAATCAACCAAAGACATTTTCGGCACTGCTCAAATGAAACTCAAAGCTGCCATATGACAAACATACAAAAGTTATGCTACATATACAGGAAACAACTAAACCTTGTTAAAAGAAAAATGAAAAGTTTTAAAATGCTGCTTGACAACCATCACTGCTGAGAAGAAACATAAACCCACTATTAAGATCAACAAATAAAGGATTTCACATTAATGAAGACAAGTAGGCAGCAAAACACTTGCCCAGAGTACGGACTTTCCCATGCTGAGGGAAACCCACTGCCACATTGGCTTGTGCTCATGCGCATCATTTCCACTGTGACATGCGGATGGCCTTCTTCTACGGTCTTCCAGTACAGAGACTACCAGACAACAGACTACAATAATGTGACATTAATAAACAAAAAGCTTTGCTACATTCTAAGTGACAATTTCTGCCATATGCTAGCAACAATTATGGTTGGTAGTGATTCAATTTTTCTAAATGAACCTTATGATAATCGAGAGTTAATTAACAATTAATTTCGGTTAAAACTATCAACAGTTATTGCCCAAGAAAATGCTTGCTTTTGTTTGGCAACGTTACTGCGCAGCCAACAGCTGTCAAAAATGCACTGACACACAACTAGTAAGTGTTTTAAACCCTATTCAGTCCTGTAGACAGAATAAAAATAGTGCTGACACTTTCTTAAAGATGATCAAGACAACTACAGGTGTACATCACCTCACCATATCTAGTCTACTGAATAATGCTTTCTCAGTGATATGACTTAAATCAAAAACTTAAAGGTTATTACAGTTTTTGAAAGTTCTTACAAATTCTTCCTAATTAGTCCTCTGACTAATCACTCACTTCCTCAACCCTAAAAAAATACGGACCAAAAATAAACAACGGTTGATATTATTTACAAACTGATTTGGTTGTTGGCGTAACAGTGCACATAAGAAATTATATCAGTGAAACAGACCTACCTCAATGAATTCCGCTGACATCAGTGCACTGCTGCTGATACTAGTCTTTACAGTCTCGGCAAGTCTTTCAAACTCCGACAGTGTACGAAGCTGGCTCTATTGACACAACACAGCAAACGGCACATGCAACTTTCAATACCAGCCAGCAAATTATCCAACCGTACTAAAGATGGGGCTTATGGTATGAGGTTGTGTCTCCATTGTCAGAATGTCATCTGCAACACGTATTGTGGCTAAACGATACAACGTAGGAAAACGGTGATGGTACCATCAGATAAAGCAACAACGAGTTCCTATAGGCTGGCCGTCAACAGTTACCATGTCCCTATCTGCAGTGGTTTTGCCACAATTTTCAATGCAATGTTACTGCCTGCATCCGTCATTCATGTTCGCTGGGAGAGTGTTTCCTACATACTTATATTTTGCAACCTGTATCATTATAACCGGAAGTACTATTATGATCTCGACATTAAAGAAGCATAAACAATTAAATGTAGCGACAGGCAGTATCATAGTAGACAACAAATAGCTAGAATATACTGCATATACTGCAAGGTGGGCCAAAAAAATTTCCCAAATTTTTTGTCAAAACTTCATCAAATCTCCTCTGAATTTAATAATTTTTGGCATACAGATGGCCAAGATGATAGAATTATATCAACACACTACCGTGTAAAACACAGATGCTCCAAATTGTTGCATAATGCCGAGTTGTTGCGCCCGTAAAGTTTTAACGACTTAATTAAGCACACAATAAACTAAAATGTATTTATTTAGTTTATTTAGCAGAATTAAAGCTTACGTAAGAACTTGCTTCCAGATTATCAGAATTTATGCCCTAAGTGTGCACAATGGTTAAAACGTGATGCTACAGCTGCCACATTAACGATCAACTGATTAAACTGCACAACACTCATTCATGGATTAGATTTGTTTCGAGCTCATCAGTCAGCTATTTTGTTGTCTGCTATTTTCAGCAGAGCGTAAGATTGCCACATATGCCAACCTGGGGACCCAGTATATTTTCCAGCCCATCGCGGTTGAGTCACTGAGCCCCATGCATGCCTCAGCAAGACAGTTTCTGGCTGAACTCGGGCGGAAGATTTTCACTCGTTCAGGAGATGACAGAGAAAGTACTTTTTTGTTTCGGCGCATTTCAGTTTTGTTGTTTCGTTTCAATTCCATTCTGTTACACGACAGTTATGTTTCAGTTGATGGCCAGTCCACTTGCTTGACGCAGATAATATTATATTAATATTATTAATATTATTATTATTAATAACATACCGAGAGGCTGGTGGAATGGGATTCGATAAGAGAGAAGATCGTTGGCTGTTGTAGAGCGTGAATGTTTTGACTGCAACTCATTAACTTAGCATCATCCATTAGACTGTACTCAGGCTACACAATACACAGTTACACAAGCTGCTATATAACAGTATGTTACTTCAAAACTTCAACAGGTTAGATCCATCATCAACATATATGACATTATATGATATTATTAAAAGTATAACATATGTACTGTTTAAAGCAGTGGAAATTAACAATTGATCATGTGATTAATCATTACAAGTTTTGAGCAACTGATAAAAATTAAACTGCTTTCATTTTCGATTACATTCATATCAGTAAAAATGCTTTAAAAAGTAGATACAAAGACAAGCATTTGATAAGCGATAATTACTTTCTGTGGAAAACCTAAATAGACAAAACAATCAATTAAATAACAATAATGATAATATCGTTCTAAATAGCTTTAAAGTTAACAAAACATGCAATTTCTTGCACAACAACCTCTGTAGTTTTGACATAAATTAACAACTGATTAACCGTTAATTTTCGAACAGCTATTAAAAACTCGACACCAGCTCTAGTAATAG
>Ga0209454_1004863_pt1 | contig 10168 bp, 7 predicted proteins | sample WorMetHERISLAND1_2_FD_187400 | JGI IMG/M metagenome (GOLD analysis project Ga0209454, IMG submission 187400) | Marine gutless worms symbiont microbial communities from Max Planck institute for Marine Microbiology, Germany - Olavius geniculatus... | ecosystem: Host-associated > Annelida >... | reverse complement strand
CCATAAACTTTGTGCTGTTTTTTTGACCATCCTGTATAATAATCACATTATTGCAAATGGTCTGCAGAGTGTGTCAGTGAAAGAATTTTGAAAATTTGTCAATAATTGGCGAAGATATGGACAAAAGTAAAGTGGCACGTTTTTTGGCCCACCCTGTATAATTGCTCTGATGGGTTACTTGAACTACTGTGTGACTTGGAGTCTTTGACGTTTGCAGTACTTATTTGTTCCTGTGGACAAACATGTTGCCGCCTATGAGATGAAGTCATGGAACGTGGCATTTGAACTTACACACAGTTCTCTTACAGAGGTTAGACTGTGAATCAGAGCAAAAAAACTTCAACAGTTTACAAAGCTATGTAAGTGCGATATGAGTCAAAACTCGAAAACAGCAAAAATGGTTTTGAGTTTGAATGGATTTTGATAACAATTACACCGAGTTCTGATCATCACTATATTCTCTTGTTATTTCTAGTTTCTGTCTCGTTGATTTTTTGTTGTGATAATTTGCCAATGGTCCTGCATCAGTCTTCAGCATGTGTTACATGCAGTAATTTTTACAGTGTCATATCATAATATTGTTTAACATAGTTTGCTTATTCTCAAAAGCAGTGTTTCTGTAGTGGTTATTTGAAAATTTCTGTCTTATACTTCTTTTTGAAAATACTCGTTATTTTCTCACAGATATGTCCTCTGATGTTTAAGCTTGATGTGTTGTTGACATTCTGTCAGCCAGCCTCTGTTAGTGCAGTGTCATCGTACATTGCCAATGTGTTTTTTACACACGACAGCAGGTACTGCTGTAGCGCGTCTTAGCCATCGCAATTTTGTCTGTCTGTCCATCCGTCCGTTCGTCACACAGGTGGATCAGTCAAAAACGGTGCAAGCTAGGATCACCAAATTTTCAGCGTCGGCTGCCCAGAAGACTCTAGTTTCAGGAACCATAAAGCTTTTGTATAAATTCGAAGGGGTTCACCTCGAACGAGGGCACTAAATGAGAGGGGGTAGGAAAAATTTGTGATTTTCAGCCATTATTGGAATTCATGCGCTGGATAAGGCGCTAGGCGTAATTTGTCGTCAAGTCTAAATGAAACATCATTGTGAGCTTAGATTTCATTTGCACCAGAACTTCACACATGCATCGCTGTTACGCGTTTCTTTTTGCATTAGCTGGGCTTTTCTTGTTTATGTATGATGTGTTCAGCTTGTGTCCATAGTTAGTGCATCTCCATGTGGCCGTTACATTGCCGCTGCCAGCATCAACGGTCAGCTTACAGTCTGGACAATCAGCAGCCGCTCCTGCATTGCGACGTACTTATTGTTTTAGTCTCATTTCTCTTCTCTTTCATGTGTTAAGTAAAACTACTAAATACAGGTAGCACTTTGATAGATTGTATAGTATTCTACTTTTAGAACTGTTTGGGAACAGTAGCTTTGTTCTGCAGTGTTTGTGTTGAAAAGGTTTACAAACTTTTGGCTTTCGACTATTGTGACTGTTGTTAAATATTCTGCATAGCTTGGGATTGTAGCATCTGGCTTGAAAATATAGCACACAGTTTAAACAGTTGCTGAAGATTCATTTCTTAGATGGTCAACCACGTTGTACATTGTGACAAACTGCCAAATCATATATTCCAAGTTTTCTTGCTTGCTTAAATAGACCCTTATAACAATGCTGTATAATTGTTAGCCGATATTAGTATGCTTACTTGTTTTTAGTACATGTAGATATTGTCACGTTCGGTGTCAGAACGGGATATGTAAGTAAGTAAGTAGCCTAGTAGTTTAATTCTCATATCAGACGTGTGTACACGTTACAATGATTATTTTTGAACATGCAGTGTTAAAGATCTTGGCAACTGGCATGCTTTCTTAACCACACAGAGTCAAATTAACAGATGTAAGAACTAAGAAAGTAAGTTAAAGATGAGATCAACATTCAGTAGTCTATAACCTACAAAGGTTTTTTTCCTTAAAAATCTTTCAGTGGGTAATTTTATGGTGGAAAATCTGGCATTTACTACCACTCTGTACTTGTAGAAAAGAGCATGAGAGAGGTCTCCAGATTACTGGCCTTTGTTGGCATCCACTGAAAAGCCAGCTTGTGTATTGCGATAATCACGGATATTTTGGCGAATGGTCCGGTATTACCTACACCCTAACTTCTGCTAATGTGAGTAGCTTTTTACACACGAGAGCTAGCATATGTTTGTATAATTTGCATCTTAATTGGTTTTTATCTGTTATGTAATTTATACCGTCACTGGTGTTACCGAAAACTGATTCTTGTGACCTGATGCAGCACAGCACTCGTTGCTGCGATATTGTTTTCATATAATCTGATTTTCATTAGGTTGCAGTTTGGCTCAGTTGGTAACATTGGGCCTGGTTAGTACTTGGATGGGTGACCATCTCAGTATGTAACCACTATCGCCCAAATCAACTCAGGCCTGACCATCTTTTCGTGGCTAGGTCTCAATGAGTACTGGCAGAAATCGGAACGTAAACATGCACACTGCGCAGTGCACTAGCCCCATATCTGCGGTCACCTCACAGTGTAAACTGGTGTCTGACTGCTAACAGAATGGAGATCAGCACCACTCTGTGGGCCTGATGGTTGGGGAAAGAAAAACTTGGCTTACGTACATACGTTTACTTACGTTTATAGCTATTATTATGCGCAACAGCAGCTACTGCTGTAGCACGTCTTAGCCATTGCAATTCTGTCCGTCTATCTGTCACACAGGTGGATCAGTCAAAAACGGTGCAAGTTAGGATCACCAAATCTTCACCGTTTGCTGCCTGGAAGACTAGTTTCAGGATCAGTAAATCTTTTCCATAAATTCGAAAGGGGTCACCCCAATCGAGGGTGCTAAATGAGAGGGGGTGGGAAAAATTTGCGATTTACAACTGATACGGTGTTGGCTGAGCGATACAGGTGGCGCCCTCTGGTAAGTACAAGTAAAACGCTATAGATAATTGCTGCCGGTCGTCTGGTGCCCTCTGGCGACTGAGTTAGACTTTGTTTTATTGGGCTTTCAAACATGCACCACTGTTGCACGTTCCTGTTTGCGTTAGCAGGGCTTTTTTTGTACATTACACAGAGTGGAGACGGAGAACCCATGTGACTGGCTCCTCATTCGAGACATTTTCAGTCTGAAAGAGAGAGAGTGAGCAGCCTATGTTTACGTTACAGTTTTCATTGATGTTTTGTGCTCAGAGTGAGTCAGCGGTTGACCCGTCTGATCTGTTTGATGATGCGGACGATGGACTGCTGCTCGATGCAGCAGCCAATGAAAGTGATGCGGGGGGCAGCATCCCAGGCATTGATACTGACATTGATGATGAGGACAATGACGATGATAATGCAAGCACTGCCGACAGCATCAAACCTGCTTCACTAGCATCCGTGCCCCCTGGTCTGTGCTTTTTTTGTTTTCTGATACTGATAGACTTTTGTTAGATTTGTATTGAATTCTGCTACTGAATTTGACAAGAATGTTTTCAGTGGTTCTGTATTATATCTGTAAAATTCTGTAGATCATTGGACGTTTATATAATATGTTTAGTATAGCACTTATGTTTGTTTTGTCCATAAACGAAATTTACTTACTTACTTATTTACTTGAAACTTAGCAGTCGTCTGCTAAGTTTCCTTCTCTAGCATCTCTGCCTGTCTGTCGTCTTTTAGCAACTGTGCTGCAAATTAGATCTGTAGCTTTGGTAATGGTTTTTCATTATGTGATATCTCGGGATCTGCAACTGATCTGAAGTGGAAACTTTTTTCATGCAAATTCTATTGCGGGAAGTTTATGCGTGTTTAATTATCTCCGCCAAGGTGAACACAGTGAACGTTAGAGGAGATTAAGAGATTGGTCGTTCTGTCCATCATTCTCTGTGTGTGTGTGTACACGATGACTCATCATCATCTCCACGTGTCATTCACTTGGTGGAGATATGCACTCTTGCGAGCGCCTTCTAGTTTTTGGATTATTTTGGGGCACAGCCCCATCCCATGTTGGCAGTGTTGTTGAAAGCATCATTCAGTGTTGTGCATCTGTGCATACAGCAGTGAGTGGGAGCATGTCTGGCGTCAGTGATGAAAAGACAGCTGCACCGGTCGTAGTGAAAGGTTGGCAGCCACCAACACTGCAACCGGCATTTCAGTCAACCTCGACTCCTGTATCTCTCTCGGCCCGATTCATGGTCGGTTACTATGAGGGCCACTAGTTTTTGTTGGAAATTTAGTTAAGTTCTGCGGCACAATTTGTGAAATTTCACTACACTGTTATCAGCAATATATCCAGTTTAGTGGTAGTAGTAGTAGTAGGGTTAGCATGTTACCGGTATGTGTAATTCTGTTACAGTAACGAATTGCTGTTACTTTTTTAGTTGCAAAGTAACGTAATTGATCATTTCTAAAAATGTAACAGTTAAGTAATTCGTTACAATTTAAGGTAAAAGTAGCAATGTGTCTAAATTGTATTTTTTGCGTAATTGTGGTTAAACTGAAAATTTGATAAGTTATGATAGAGTGCAGCAACAATGCTAGATGAACATATGGTAAGAGTCGATTGATTGGTATACTGTAACAGTATTAACATGAGCAGTAGGAGCAGCAGCATGAGTGGGCGTATAGTTATCTCCGCCAAGTGTGAACGTAGTGAACATTGGAGGAGATTAACAGATTGGTCATTCTGTGTGTCTGTCGTTCCGTGTGTGTACACGATGACTCAGGAACGGTGGTGCCCTCCTGTGAATACTTCTACATTTTACAGTAGTAATGTTTAAATCACTTCACTTGGCGGAGATATGCACTCTGATGAGGGCCTTCTAGTTATATACGATGCAAGTGTGGAATGATGTTGGCATTGTGGTACAGTACAATGATGAACAGGAACAGTCAATAACTGTTAAGTGAGTGTATATTATGTGAACTGAGAATATAATGAGTGTATCATGGGTGTACAGTGAAGGTATTGGTTGTGCCTAGGTGTGGAACGATGTCGGCATAGTGATACAGTACAACAGCGAGCAGGAACAGTCAATAACTGTAGAATTTCACGACACGGCGACACATCACGCTATCCACGTCAACAACACGCTCGGACACAGTCTTGCCGATCTCTCCACATCAGCCGTTCTACTGGCTTGTGAAGCTGATGACAACAACCCCAGGTAATAATGACTAGAGCCCCGGGTACGGTATGCTGATACGTTCATGACAACAACCCAGGTACTGATGTCTTTAACCCTGGGTATGCCGATATGTTTTAAATAACAACAACCCTAGGTACTGATGATCAGAGCCGGTGGTACACTGTAACACTGATGATTGAGTGATGAGAGCCCTAGGTGATGATGACTTTAACCCCTGGTCCATTGATGACAACTACCCCAGGTACTGATGACTGGAGCCCAGGTATGCGGTACCTGATACGCTGATGAACCAGAACATTTGGGTACATTGATACACTTGTGAAACACAACCCGGTGCACTCATGATTAGACCCTGGACACAGTTTTCAGGTGAATTTTTAGACAACAAGAGATAATCCAGCATTTTCTACGAAAGCTGAAATTTACCAAAGCTATTTTGGGAATGGTTTTAGTCAATGAGCACACCTTTTTTGTGTGCCTGTGTGCTTCATTGAAAATTGAGCAAAGTTCAAGGATGTTTAAGAATGAAAAGGTTAGGTGATCATAGAATTTTTGCCTTAAATCTGACACATTTGCCATCATTTGCATGCATACTGATAGTCAGTCTCATCAGTTACGGATTTGTTCCATGCAGGTGTTTGTTAGCAGCTTACATGGGTCGTCTTGTGGTTTGTTGTCATGGTTAAGATATACATCATCTAAAGCATTGTTATCTCTGCCAAGTGAATTGGAGGAGATTATGAGATTGCTTTTGTCCATGTGTCTGTCTGTCTACACTTAGGTTGGCGGAGATATGCACTCAAACGAGCGCCTTTTAGTTGCTGTTGTTTTTTGCAGCCAGCTGGTGTGCATGCACTTTGGTTCCTGGGACACTGCTAAAGAGTGGAGTGTGTCCATGCCCGTTGGTGAAGATATTCAGGTACGGGACTTTCACCGTTCTGTGTATTTTATTTAACTGTATCTGTCCAATGATAAATCTTGTTTAAATCCAGTTAATTGGATAGTTGATTAACTGTCTTACTAGTGTATAAATTGCAGCAATGCATATCTGGCTTATGTTGCATGTAGGCCTGCGGAAAGCTGTTAAAATTAGAAATTACAGATAGAATAGAAGGTGATATTGTCCGCATTACACTGACTGTGTGTCTGTTCTGCTGAATAATATCACCTTTGTGATTTTTTGCTGTTTTCGATGTGCGAGTTCCTCTATGTTGCCATTAACAAGTGTATAAACTGATGTTTTGTACATTTATATTTGCTGTTTTATGACTAAAATACTTTGTGCATTGGGCTGAGCTGATATGGCCTCAGCGCTGGACAAATGCAACCTGTCGTCCCCAAAGGTACTAAAATACTGTTTTCCTATACTGGTGATCAGTGATAAAGATATTGCATAATTACACCTCAGATATTTTTTACAGTAGCCAAGCCGCTTATAGCTGTTACTTGCTACCCAACGGCGTGACTAAACAAAGCAGATGACAAGCATCAGGCATGACATCACCGCTGGCCTGCAATGCTGACAATATTGAACAAAATTCCATGGCAACGAGAGTCAACCATGGTAGACTTACTAAAACTATTTATTTGCTCCACCCTCAAAACCCCTCGTTAGATACAAGAATCTTGGAGATATCTCGTAGGCCTACATATGTTGAGTTATAGCCCATTTTGTCCCAGATTTCGTTCCCATTGCAACGTGGGTCAGTTGGGATAAAATTTGATTGGCAGCATTCAATGGCCCATCCTTGGAAACCCCCTTATAGAGGCAAAAATTTTGCAGATATTTTTGCACAAGCCGAGTTATAGCCAATTTTGTCCCAAATTTTGTTGCCATGGCAACCAGGGAGGGTCCGGGGTAAAATTGAATGACACCATTAGATTGGCCATCCTCGAAAACCATACCCTAGAACCAAAAATTACGACTATCTTATACACAGCGAAAGTTATGACCGTTTAAAGAATTGTTTAATTTGTTTAATTGAGAATTAAGAATTGTTTAATTTTCCGTATAGTCACCATTGTAATTTTTTGGATTTTTGTGAATAAATACGTTAAATATTATACAGTCGGCTCCACTTATATGCACGTTGGCTGTAAGCACACTCCGCCTATTTGCACGACGTGCGTCTAGTCCCGTTTGAGTTTATGCTATGTCAATGGCAGTCAACTTCGCTTATAAGCACCAGCCCTGTATGCACAATTCGGCTATAAGCACACACTGTTTTGGTCTCAGCACCATGACTTACTTCGGTTATAAGCAACTTTTTTGACACAGTGCACATAAGACCACCTGTAGTCAGCCACTTAATGCTCACTGGGATGCCAGTGACGACGTCTAAACCCCAGAATTATGCGAGTAGGCATAATGTGAGCACCACCCATCATGTGGGCTACAGTGCATTGCTCAACCCTAGCAGCATGCAGCATCATAATGAACTGGCAGTCTGCAGTTCAATAGTGCTAGGGCACCTGCTGTCTATCAGAGTGATTGAGGCGACGCACTAAAGGGCGGGCGGGCGGCGTGTAAACTGACACTACTGGAGTGACCATCATCAGCTGCTACATGCTGCGTGTGATATCCGCGAAGGAGATGAGTGAGGCGACTGTTTCCTGTGGCGTGGATGACCGCCTATTGAAACTGCATGTTGTAAATGACTGCAATGGTCCTATAAGCTAACTACGGTTAAGTGCACGCTCCGATTACATGCAAGTCAGCTTGCGGTCCCAAGGCCTGCATATAAGCAGAGTCGACTGTATTTTAATTTTTTAACCCCAAAAAGGCACTTTCTTGTGCAGAACCACGTCGTTTGACATATTAAGCGTAAAAATCCCTTAAGGTTTCTGACCTGTGGGTGCGTTGAAGAAAAAAGGCATATATAAAGAACAATTTTTGCGTATATTTCACCCATTTGCCGAGAAGCCCTCTTGGAGGAATTTGCACAAAATTTTGCGTGATGGGTCCCCTCGCCGACGTAATCAACTGTGCCTAATTTTATCTCAATCTGGTCAGGGGTTTTGATTCTGTGGGGGTCGAATTTTTGGATTCCCCATAGGAAAGAGAAGTCGTCGTTAACACAGGGCTTGAACTACCGTTCAGCCTGTGATGTAATCCCCCAGTTGGTTCTGTTGAAAAGCTGTGGTTGTAAACACATTTTTTGTGTTTCTGGCTGGACAAGTGCATCACATGATGACATTTTCGATCTCATTTATAGTTTACGCAATCTCTCGTGATTTTATCTGACATGGATGGTTTAATTACACACTTCTTGGCCGTGAGCAAGCATTGTGAGGTAATAGTGAAAGATGAAAGCAAGCTGCTACAATGTTATTTCTGACTCTTGTGTTAGCAGTGTTAATTGAAGAGCTCCGATTTGAATCAGTCATCTGTTGAGCTATGCATTGGCCAGGTAATCTGCATCGGAAGAGACTGGCTGGCTGCGGCAACGGACCAGCGTATTGTCCGCATCTTCTCCATCACTGGCATTCAGCTGCGGCTGTTCAGTATTGCTGGACCAGTTGTATCAATGGCTGCCTCTTCTCAGAACAAGCTCGTGGTTGTCTATCACAATGGCCTAGGCGAGTGTTATTCATATCTCTTCTCCTGATTGTTGCCGGTCGGCGTACATTATCTGTTATCGGCATTTACTGTTTAATTTCTGCATTAGTCTGATATCAGGATTGTTTTTTACTCATTATTTGTTGTGTTCTTTGTCTATTAATGTGTTATTAACTGCATTGCTGCTTTTTGTATTTCTTCAGTGGTACATGTTTCTGAGAGTTGTTCCAGGTTGGCTGTATCTTAAATAATGGCTGAATTTCATAGTCATACTTGTCACCCAGTTTCTGGCATCAAAGCAATGAAGGGTTGAGTTTTTCAGTTGTACTTGATGTGCAGTGGCATATGTAGTAGAGTCAGTATGCCAGTGTGCCATTGTGAACTTTTTCTTTGGAATGTTAGGATAAACTGTGTTTGAGTGATCGTCTAAAATTTAGTTATCAATTTTGTCCACATGTGGTTGGATGGCAGATGGAGTTAAGGAATAAGGATTTGGCATGATTTTATATTCTGTCCGATGCTATGTCATTTTGTAATCGTGGTAAATCATTGTGTATTGCTTATTTTCTCAGGGGTGCTGGGTGATCAGTCTCTTGCTGTGCATGTGATGTCTGTGCGTGGAAGAAAGTTGCCAACTTTTGTTGATCGTCTTCCACTCAGCCCCAAGTCCACCCTGGCATGTCTTGGGTAAGAGTTGACTTTTTCTTATTGGAATTTCATCGTTTTCTAACATCAAAACTGCCCAAAAACCTGCAACATGCTATCCGAGAAACCTGATACAATGTTGTAGTGTACTGGAGTATGTTACAGTTCATCAGTTAATGGCAGTTGCAATGTGGGCTGTTTGTAATGGTCACTGGTGAAAGAAAGGGCATAAAGTCGTGAGTCAGAAATTACATTTGTCGACCAAGCCTAAGGCATGAGTGCGAGTCTGTCACTGTACAGGTTCCTGTATATGAGTTCCGGCAAACACGAGTTTGCGTATATTTCAATGGCGGCCGTTCACACACTCGAGTACAGGTTACCTGTAAATATTACTCGTATGAGTAGTTTCTGTGCAGGTCATGTTTTTATCCAACCCGTGCGAAGTAAACTGCCCAAAAATAGCACTAATATAATTTATAAAAGCTGTGGCGCATATTTGGCATTAGAAATGACGTCATTGTAAAATTGTTCATCGTTAGAGGTGTGTGGTTTATAAAATTATTAGCGATGTGATGGAATATTGTTGTATTAATGGCGAAGCATTTCCTCGATTCAATTTCATTCAATATGGCCAACATGCGTTGAGTTATCTGCTTGTACAAGTGACCATGAACGTTCCACTGGTACGAGTGAAGCTTCTACAGGCCATAAACGGAAACCTGGACCTATACTCGTACTCATGTCTATGTGAACGCAGCCTAACATGATGTTATGATAATGAGCAATATATAGAGTAATATATAG
>Ga0209454_1004859_pt1 | contig 10170 bp, 3 predicted proteins | sample WorMetHERISLAND1_2_FD_187400 | JGI IMG/M metagenome (GOLD analysis project Ga0209454, IMG submission 187400) | Marine gutless worms symbiont microbial communities from Max Planck institute for Marine Microbiology, Germany - Olavius geniculatus... | ecosystem: Host-associated > Annelida >... | reverse complement strand
GGTATATCGGTAGTTTAAATACTGACCGAAGTCGACGACGGCGATTCTGGTCACATCCGGTGAAATGGTATACATCTCAATGATAGACTTGACAAAGTCGATCATCATTTGCCAGTTGTCGCTACCAGGCACGTTATTGTCACGAATAGAGCCACTGTTATCAATCACGAACGCAATGTCAGCAACGCACTCTACAGCAACAGCAACAGCAAAATCGACGCAAATGGCCAACATGAATTTCGTGTCAACTATCGTTTGAGTAGAAAAAAGTAAAACGTAAACAAAAAAGTCAATTTTATTTCTTTTTTTACAATAAAGCAGAGATTGGTATTATTTTCTAAACGGCAGAATAGTTGAAATCGAAACACGCAGCTTGCTCGACGGTTGCTTGTCACTATCGACCAATGCAACGTCTTGTTTACTTGCAATTGACACACCGATATGAACTGCATTTTGTGCTCTGATTTGGCAATGGTTTCCAAGTCCATCTCAAGGCGATTGAACTGTCGCAATCGGAAAACTTTGAAGATAGGTCAATGGCTCTATAACTGGTGATCCTATCCTTTGCACAAATGTCAATTGTGGTGCCCAGTTGTCGTGCTAATCACCATAAGAGATCCGAAAGCATCACAAAACTGACGCCGATAGAAACGAATATAAAAAGCTACATTTTTGTTAATCACTCATTATTGTTTGTAAATCGAAGTTTTCCGGATTTTCTTCGCCGAACACGGAGAAACCGCTGTTGATTATTTAGTTTTCCGATTTGAGGAATCTTTACTAGTTCCAATAATATTCATGGTCAAATTCTCAAGTTTTCCGATATGTCCTAAATGCAGTATGGTATATGACTTAGGTGCGATATTAACACATGCCAAAAGTATAATAAGTTTATATTTGGCAAACAAGCAACACAAAAAAAAACAAACGGAAAAAAACACAGCTTACAAACTTCAGCTAAAAACCTGAAAATTAAACGTACAAAAAACTAAACTGTTGGCAAACCGTTATACAACAGCTACGTCAAACACAAATGTAACGCTTATTACATTAGAATAAACTGCACTAGGTGGTAAAACAATACCAAGAGCTTATGAAAAAGCCTACAAGTATTAGGGGGGTGCTTACTCTGCTGGTTAGTGAGATTCTGTGATAATACTGGCTGCAGCGCTAAGAGCGCTAACAATAAGTCAACGATCCACGTCGGTCGCCAAATCATCTCTAAAACACACAGCCATAACAGCATAACAGTCAAGCCGTTAATAGTAATAACTTTTAGTATTCTTAATAATATTTAATTTGCCTTTATCGTTTATTGTCCTGCACTAAATTTAATCAAATGATTTTCAAAAATATAGTTATATTTGTTGCAATCAAATGTCATAATATTTTAAGGCTAAGATGCACAGAATTTAATGTCGGCTACTGCTTTTTTCCAGACCCAACTGGAAAAGCTCATAGCGCTCCCCAGACCATACCTAGATGGTTAGACATAAAATGTCCTACTTCTAGGACAAGGTAAAAAGAAAACAGTGTAGACAAAAGTGAGCTAATGCTCACAAAACGCAAGAAAGCCTATGGCAGTTCCTGTTCGCAAACTGTCAGTCTATCTCTAGCCATTTTGTCACAGTTCATTCTTGGAGTGTGCGCTGCACCAGAAGAAAACACAAATTAATATTAAGTATTTGAGAACTTCAGGGTCTTTCAAAGTCATCGATGTTGATACGACTAAAAATCTCGTCACTAATGCTTGTTGTGATAGGCAGCATGCCCATGCGTATCTGCAACTGCTTTCACAAAAGACTGGCCAACAACGGTAAAATAACGAATTTTACGGGGGTACCGCTCTTTGATGCCCTCTTACGCAGGTTTTCTTGAACCTAGAAAATGGAGACTTCGACCGTCGAAATCTACGTTATATGCTGAAAATTTCATATTCAGCTTGTCCATGTCTATCTCAATTGCTTTCGGCGCAATTCGCTCTTAAAATGTGCCTCGCAGCCTGAAATCGCCACAAAATACATACCAACTCCTATTTTGGCGTTTAAGGTCATCCAAGGTCATTAAATTCGGCGCCAATCAAGGGCCAGTGTACGACTTCTTATTAGTGATTAATAATAACCTAAGTCCTATCTCGTACCGTTACTGAGATACAGCGACTTATTGGCTAAAAATTGTAAATTTTTCTTACCCCCTTTCATTTAGCGCCTTTGTTCGGGGTGACTCCCTTCGAAATTATGAAAAACTTTATAGATCCTAAAGCTAGAGTTTCTGGCAGCCGATGGTGAAGATTTGGTGATCCTAGCTTTCACCGTTTTTGACTGATCCACCCGTGTGACACACAGACAGACATACAGACAGACAGACAGAATTGCGATGGCTAAGACGCGCTAAAGCAGTAGCGACTTTTGCGCCTAAAAATGAAACAAAAAGGGGATAAAGGGAAGATGGGACGGAAAGAGAGAAAGATTAGAAAACGAAGACAAAGAAAAAAGAGAAATGAATAAAACAGAAAATGGGAAAGGATGAGATGAAACTCCCGCATGGTCGTCTCGAGATTTTGACAGCACCTTTTGTAGTCAGTATATATAAAAAAAATTTGAGCTAATGCTCACCAGACGCGCGAAAGCCTATAGCAGTTTCCATTCAGTAGTTTAGCTGAAAATTGGGGTATTCACGCTAAGTTAATGTACAAATACCAAATTGTCTATCTGGATCGCATAACGATAGTTCCGTGGCGCCACCTTGTGAATGATATAGACTTGTGTCGCAGCCCGAAATGGCCAACAAATCCATAAAACCCCCTATTTTGGCGTTCAAGGTCATTCAAGGTCATTGAATTCGACGCCAATCGAGAGCCAGTGTACGACTTCCTCAGAGTGATCAATAGTAACCTAGCCCCTATCTCGCACCGTTACTGAGATACAGCGACTTATTGGCCAAAAATCGCAAATTTTGCCCATCACCCTCTTATTCAGCGCCCTCGTTCGGGGCGACCGTCTTCGAATTTCTAGAAAAGCTTTACGGTTCTTGAAACTAAAGTCTTTCGTGCGGCTGACGGTGAAGATTTGGTGATTCTAGCTTGCACCACACTTGACTGATCCACCCGTGTGACACACAGACAGACAGAAAGACAGACGGACAGATAGACAGACAGAATTGCGATGGCTAAGACGCGCTAAAAGCAGTAGCTGTTTTCGCGTGTAATAAGTTGAATACAGCCTATTAACTGTCTTATAAATTGTTAAAAAAATAATTTTTAAAAACGAGAAAAAAATTTTTTTAAACGAAAACTGGAAGTAAAATAATAGGAAGCGCAACAATGTTAGTAAAAATGTTAAGAACATAAACCACAAATGATCAAAATACCTTTAATCTTCGTTTCGATCGATGTGGCTGTTTTCCGTTTGATGCGTTCCCGAAAATGAAAGACTTTGGATGTGCAATAGAAATTAAAACGTCACGCGATAAATCGTTAAATGAAATCGATCACAGTGATAAAGTAATGTTCTGATCGCAGACGGGACTCGGCAACGTCGTAATAGGGCTGGCCAATCGACCGATGAAAATGTAGCGCATTCAGCAGTCGTCGAATTATATGAACCGATACGATCTGCAGCGGCATCGCTAAGGTTCTACTATTTATAGTCGAGGAAATTGTTTCCCACGCTAATGATTACGTCAGTGCATGGGAAGGTGACCTCGGCCTGGCCGCAGAAAAGCTAGGCGCTCAATGACGCATTGATGATCGATGCCTTTTCTGTCATGATAATATGCCAGCATGCGCAGCTTAGGTGACTTAGAGCTGCGACGTTGCGATCTACTAAACGATATTCGATTATCGATTCAATATTTCCGCTCGCCTGTGCATCCATACAATAAGCTGAAAGCTGGTTTTGTTTAGTTCAATGTAAGTTTGCTGCAAGTTCGTGTGATACCATAGCTTCATTTTTTGTTCAGTTCGCTGTGTAATATTTGACAGTAGCTGTACTTATATGTATTTATGTAAATACTTAAAAGTTAAAACTGAAATAAAGCACATCAATTATCTATTAATAAATCTACTATCAGTAGGTCGTAACTTAGGTCAATGCGATTTACGTTATTACTTACGATAATCTTATTCACCATACGCACATCGGATCGCATTTCTTGAGTTTTGACGTTGTTGTTGTTATTTTTTGCACCAGTGGTGTATAGCAGGCATAGTTATAATACCACTTTGCTCAAGCCGTCACAAAGCTACACGTACCGCTACGATTTTATACCGTGTGTCAAAAAACATGACCACCGAATTTATGTGCATACCTTTGCTCCAGGTTGATCGGCTTTCAAATTTTTTTACTGGCACATCTTAATAGAAATTTTTTCGTAAATGTTTAGAAATGTGGTAATAAAAGAATATTGAAAATCGATCAATTTCTGCCAAAGATATAGACCAAATATTGGTAGCACGTGCTTGTGTAACTCGACTACAATAATGAGCGAAAATATTTTTTCGATCCCTCCGAACAATTAAACCAATATTGCAATCGACCAAACCAAAACTAGCCCAGCCTTTGTGCAACAGTGCAAACGGCGATTGTTCAACCTTGACGCATACGTGACGGCGAGCAGAAGGCTACACACAATGTTTAGGCCTAAGTCATTGTTCTATGGGCGCATCTTCTCCACGCGTCAGTGCGCTTGCGAGGCAACAGCACAGCGCAGAGAAAGTGACAGAGAGAGTCACTGTGGGTGGCGTGGCGAGTATGAGGTGTTGTCGCTAACAGGCTTTCTCAATTAACTGTAGTGGGGTGAGTCGCAGGCCGGGCCATCACCGCAACGATCTCTGACGACAACAGAACGACAGGCGCTTGCCATCCGGTGTTACTAATAGAAGACAAGGGATGTATTAATGTTGTTGAGTTGGCGAGTGAGACCGGAAGTGGGGATCGGCGCTTTACGCATGTTCGCTTTGCTACAGCACTCCTGGCGTTCGCGGAACACCACCAGTAATATGTTTGGCGCTTCCGATTCACAGTGACGTACAATCTGCCAATGGCGCTATACCGAATTGTTTTTACATTTCATTACACATCGACTACGTTCTGCCAACCGACACCGGCTAATCGTACCCCGCTGTCGACTCAACACGTACGGCCGTCGGGCTTTTCCAGTTGATGGTCCGACGGTCTGGAACTCGCTGCCAGATGAACTCAGAGATCCAGCGTGTGACATTGACAGTTTCAAACAGTTCTTTAAAACAATCCTGTTCAGTCAGTACTAATGTGACAAGCGCATTAGAGGTTAATTCTAACAATATGCGCTATATAAATTTACATTTTACTTACTTTTTACTTACACGTGTGACAGGCATCACAGTCCTATATTTAGCTGATATTTTCACAGAAAAATTGCCAAAATTCTTAGCAAACGATGGGTCTAGAAGTCGTTGGTGTAATCACTTTCTCCTTTCTTCAAGTTCTGCCTTATTCTCCTTTTCGCTAATTTCAAGCCAACACTTTTTCTTTTCAGTTACTTTCAAAATCTTAAAAACACGGTCATGTACGTAAGCCTAGGGTCTGGCAGATGTCAGAATCAGGATAGGCTACTATCCTACTCTTTATCTCCATTTTATGTAAAAATAGGCTTAAGCTTAAAATTTGTTTGGTCGTATGTGTGATATAAACAGTTGATTTTAATTTTGCACTCTTTTCTAGTTTGTGTAGCCTGTGATTGTTTTTGAAGTTTTCATAGTTTTAATATTGTTTCGATAGTTTTTTTAAAATACTATTTCATTATCTGTTTTATGTTTTTGTCATTGTCTGTGATATGTTTGTCTTGTTGAACAAACTACGTAATGTTTAAGCACTTAATAGTGTTCGAACACATACAGATCAAGCTTTCTTGCATTAGCATTCAACGCATGCTAAAAATAATGTATAAATAGCACGAAACCAAGCATAATCAACGACGAAAAAAATTAAACAAAAAACAAAATTATTATCAGGAAAAATGCCAGTGGAATAATTATACAGAAAGTGACAGCTGGCTACACGGTGTTGTCTAGATTGCTTTTGACTACATGGCAGTTGAATTCTAGTCGCGTGCTGTTTCTGCCAAGATGTTATTGTGGAAACGGTTGTAGGTAAGACATTCTTCTTCTTAAAGCCGAGATCTGCAAGTCGTTCAACTCTAAAGCCCAGTGGGCGAGTTTGGCTCGGCTTATTGTCAAACTTGGAGTTTTGAACTTTGAATTAAAAACTGCATTGTATGCCGGGTTATTTGTATTTGCACTGAGCTTGAGGCAATATTGTAAAGCAAGCTTCTTACGTCTTAGAGCTAGTAAAAGTTGACGAGTTAGCCTTATTGTCATTACAAGAATCGTACAGTCTGCTTGTATTAATGTATGCCATGCCAACTCTTTTTCTAAAGAGTAAACAACTTGATGAACTGAATGTTTGTTGGAATAATGTAATTCGTAGGATTTTTAATTATAACAGATGGCAATCTATTAAAAGTGTTTTATTTCATATAAGTTGTCTTAATATTACACATTTAATTATGACGCGAAAAATTAATTTTTATCGTCGCCTGCATATGTCAAGAAATTGTATTTTGCACAATGTTTTTATGTCGTTTCTGTCATATTGTTGCGATAGTATGTGTTGCTCGGTTTTTATTAACAAGTCGTTCCGCCATGAAAACTTGTAACTGATCATTTCGAGTGTTCTGTTAATTGGTAGGCCTATGTCCAGAAAACAGAGTTTCATGTTAGGCTACAAATGAACTCCTGCCACAGAGGCATAGACCACAAATACAGTTACTAGCGACCAGTTTGCCTCTTTTTTCTTTGTCATTCATATGCACTTTTGGCAAAACTTTATAATAAATATACAACAGCTAACGTTAACGTTACGATCATTTGTCAAGTTTTCTTTAGTCAAAGCAAAATGACATATTCTGAAAGCAAATATAATACACTGTTGATAGACTGGCGTTATAGTTTGTTCAAATACGCCAACAATGTTCAGAAATGTATGAACTGGAAATTAGCAGTTCAGTTCTGTTCACCACTGGCGGCTATCCAGTCAACCAATGTTGCCAAAATGCACCCTTAACTATTTTTTTCAGACAAAATTTTATCGATAAAATCTTATAACATTCTGGGTTATCAACTTGTAACACACAAGTGTGAATTTTGTGGCAAATACCTGGTACGTGTAGAATTTTCTGTATACAAACATTGATATAATAATAACCATCAAATGAGTTTCCATTACAGGAATACATCAGAATTTATATCGGCTACGCCCCAAAGCTCATTGCACTGGGAGCTCTAGACCCCATAGCTGACTTCAAGGAAAATTAAGGAGGAGGGAAGAGGACTCGTATAGGAACAAAGAGAAGGAAGTGTGGAATAGCGGCTTAATTGCAGTGGGACAGACACCAGTCATTAGACACAACTAAACTGAACTTAATTGAACTTTGAGTTGAAAGCAATAAATTCCAAACTGTAGACAAACTGGGGATGATCCCTACTGTACACATAGATAGAAAAATACCACGAGTTGAAACAGCAGAAGTGAAAAAGCTGTAATTATGTACAAAATATTCAGCTGACGAATGCCAATTAAATCAGCAACTGATTGAACAACTCATCCAACAAATCAATACTCTGTACAGCGATCAGTAAATAACATAACACATCAGCTCCAGTATAAATAAGATTCGGACGTGATCACCCGCAAATACAACAAGATCATGCAGATGATTTCAACAAGAAAAGATATTGACATCTAATGCCAACATGTATGCACAGCAGCCATCCGAGGGTTTTAGACGCCGACAGCAAACCGGACCTAATAAGGTAAAGACGGGATTAACTGGTAACTGATCTATTTAATTAATTATAATTCACTGAAAATGCTAATTGATTAAAATTTTAAATGACACAAGTTCAAAACTGATTTATTAAAAATAACATTTGTGAATATTGTAATTAATTACAATTATAATTAGAATTATAATTAAAGTTGTCAAAACTTTGACAGTAAATGAAATGAAACACAATGCATTTCTATTAAAAAATTTTTTTCGTTAAAACTTTAAAAAACTTGTGTTGCATATAGCACAATCTGCAGATTTACACAGGTGCATTTAAGCTGCAACAATCAGCTTAAATGCCCACATAACCATCCATTTGTTATCTCCATGCTATGGTGGCAACAGTAAATCAATAAGACATCTAATACAAAATAAATTGATTCAGTTTAACTAATTGCCCATCTACGTAAGTAACAGTTTGGATATTGCTTATTAGTATTAACTGACGGTAAATTATTTTACAGCAACACGTAAATTTGCAAATCCACTGAAAATATAATTCACTGTGCAGTCTCAAGCTGGAATATCAAAGCAGCTAATGGCAGAAGATTGAATCCATATCAAATGGAATGGATGCAGGCAATGATGGCAAAAATTAAATCTGTCCTATGATTAATTTCTTTGATCAAATTTATTGCACGACTGCATCAAAACGGCGGCTGTAAAATAATCTGCTTTGCTCTATAATCCTTGATAGCAATGCCTAGCAAAAGTTTGGCACTGCGGTTTAAAAAGCTGGAAACAACAAGTAACAATTTTCCAACAAATGCTGGTAATAGTGGCAAAAATGAAAGCTGTCCACAATTTTTGACAAAAAGGATAAAAGTGTTCAAAATTTTGATTTTGCCCCCTAATAACCCCAGATGGGGAAAATTTCAGCCCAAAATTTAGCACTTTTAGACAAACATTTTCAGACAGCAAAGTAAAATTTCCTGACATGTTAAAATTTAGGGAAGTGGCAACTGCCCCTTTGACACAAGAACCACTGATTGTGGTACAGCTCCAGTGGTAAAGATAACCAGAGAAAAGGCACCGAGTGATCAGATCCGTTCACTTGACAAAGAGATCGTCGTAGTGAGTAATTAGCAGCAGAGTGCATGACTGTACGAAGCCTATCAAAGTCAGCGATGCCTCGTTCTTGGACCAGAGCAGGTTCGGACCGAACACAATCGCAAGGTTCTGAGCCGTCATTCGATTCACATCAGACTGAGCAACCACCTGTAACAGCATAATTTCTATGCTAACATTACCTCCCAACTGGCAAAGAATATTCAACTACAGGGTGCGGCAAAAAAAGTACCCCACTAAAGTTTTTCGCTGTTTTCTCAGCAACCGTTTAGCATTTTAATCAGAAATTTTACAGATTTACTTCTGGAACAGTTCTACGGCTAAATGCCAAATAAAATTTGATTCCATTGAAAAATGACGAAGTTACAGACTTTTTAACATGATCGCCTACAGATTTTTCAGTGTTAAAAATGTTCAAGCTACAACACCAGTTCAATAACATCGCTGAAACAAGTTAAACAACACAGTTAACTAACGATGAGATGCCAGATTTCCATTGTCACTGTGAATGTTTGAAGTGTCCATCGACACAAGCCTTCAGTCGCTTAATTTGAGAAGTCTTTCACCATCTTGTTGATCAGTCCTTGCAATAGGTTGCCCCAGATAACCTGAAGCGATTCCTTGAGTTCAGCGATTGTTTTCAGCTTTGTTTTAAGCTTGCGGTAAGCCTCCAACATTGCACATCACACGTGATAGTCCACTGGGTTTGTATTCGGCGAATTTTGTGGCCATTGGTTTTTGTGATGAAATCTCGACAGTTGGCTCACAGCCAGTTCTGTGCACTGCATGCTGTGTGTGCTGGCATGCTGTTCTGCTGGAAGATGAATCCAGTGGGCAGCCAATGATTGCTTTAAAAGAACGATAATTTAGTGGTAATTTATAAACAAATAAATTACTGTTTGTCAAAGCGTCGCTGTGACGTTATCAGCAGTAATGTGGTAACCTGTTTTTGAAAATTAAATAGCATTTTTACCTTACACATTTTTAACGCTGAAAAATCAGTAGGTGGTCACGTTCAGAAGCCTATAATTTTGTCGTTTTTCAACAGAATCATTTCACTTGGCAGTTAGATGTAGAATGTTTCGGTAAAAATTAACCTGTAAAATTTAAAATTAAAATTCCAAACAGTTGCTGAAAAAAAACGAAAAACTTTAAGGGGCTACTTTTTTTGCCACACCCTGTACAATCACATTTTGTTTGACTATTTTAAATAAGTATTATTTGAGCTACAGC
>Ga0209454_1004855_pt1 | contig 10175 bp, 5 predicted proteins | sample WorMetHERISLAND1_2_FD_187400 | JGI IMG/M metagenome (GOLD analysis project Ga0209454, IMG submission 187400) | Marine gutless worms symbiont microbial communities from Max Planck institute for Marine Microbiology, Germany - Olavius geniculatus... | ecosystem: Host-associated > Annelida >... | reverse complement strand
GGATAACGACGACTTACTGCAGTCGGTGGAAGATAGAAGAAATTGGAGGATGATCGTTCATAAAGCGGCCAACCCTCGGACCGAGGACGGCTGAAGGCAAGGCAAGGCAAGGCAGGTATTAGTTTACAAGAAAAAGCTTCGGCTTTTAAGAGACTTTGCGCAGATTTCATTACATTTCAATTGATTGGTTTATTAAAAAGAGGTCTCGGCCTTAGATATCAATGATTTGAAACAAGAGATCTGCAAGTCGTGCTTCTATGCAACGTTTACGCGTGAACTCGCAACAAGTCCCTGCTGGTGGTCTAAAGTATCATCAAAACAGAAGCAGAAATAGCAGCCAGCGACGGCGGCAGATTTATTAGAGATATTATAACGTGGCAACTGTCATCTCGCTGTCAAACTGCTCCGGTGTCGCAGTGCCACGGGCTTCAGCGGCAGCCTGCAGGTGTCATGACGTTATTTTCCTCCGGGAGGCGGGCTGCGACGGCGGCGACTGGCGACTGCAACGTGTGTGGAGGTGAATTCTAATCAACTGTTTCTCCTGCCTGCCGCTGAAGCATGGAAGAGTTGATAAGTCAACTGCCAGTTGATCGATAGCTTATACCGGTGTGTGTGTGTGCGTGTGCGCGCAGTTCTCTGACCAGTCTAAAGCGCTCGGTAGATAAAACGCTCTGTAAATACTACGTATTACAGTAAGCTATTTTACCTTACTGTGCTCAGTTGTGCGGGACTCAGTGAAGTTTTGTTTTTTTTGTCTTACTCAACCCATTCATGCCAAGCGTCCCCAAAATTGGACTTTTACTTTTTACGGTAAATCATAAAATAATTCGGCATGCATTGATGAGTTAACTGATCGTTCGTGCTTCAAAACGCCAGTTTGGCAGATAAGCCTTGATGCGTGTAATTCGAGCGAAATTCCGAGATTGACTCACTCAACTTATCACCGGGTTTTTTTGTGGCAAGTCAGTCCAGAGTCGCCGCAGACGGTCTGGCAAAGTCAGTGACCTCCACAACGCTGATCGCGTTGGAATATAATTAGTGCCGACTATCATCATCCTTGTCAGATCGTATAACTTTTGAACTGAAGTTCTGCGCTTGGTTTTTGTGAAAGTATTCGAGTTTTATTTCATTGCTGCCGTAAAAATGAACCAATTTGGATAACAATTTAACACAATATAGTTTTGGTGTCGATTCTGCGCATCTGAAAATAATTTTTCTGTTAGTTAAACAACATAAAAATAATCGCCATAGATTGATCTGTAGCGCCGTAACGCCTTACTGCAGCTTCAGAAGCAGCAACGTAATAAGGACGTCATTGGGGATTGCAGCAGTTGGATTTGCCGTTGAAAATAAACATTTCACCGTAGTCGTGCAAGTGAGTAGAAAGTACGTCGTCACTGTATGCCGCAGATAACAAGAGTTGTTGCTGCTGCTGCTGCTGCAGTGAACAGCTGCTGAGTCTGCTAGTCGTGACTCTGGACGTGACGTCATCCACTGAGCCTTGCAGAGTCGCACACATCTTTCTGCCGTGAGATGAGACGAGACGCGTGCACGACCCTGAGACGCTCGGTCGTGACCGGGCGTTGTGTTTGCCGTTGACCGGACGAGCCCATTAAACGGTCTCGCTCGACCCCGTGCCCACCCTGCGCGGGCGCCCCGGCCACGGTATTGTTACGTCGCCAAGCCGGGCGCAGGTGATGTGCTCCATCTCGCGGCGGTGGCAGTTTCTGACGGAAGAAATCGGGCGCGGATTATTGAACATAAATCAGCGGCGGCAGGGCAGCGGCTGCGACGGCTGAGCGGGCCCAGGGCAGCACGTCGGCGGCGATCTCACGCTCGAACGGCGGCCGTAGCGGATTAAAAAGCGAAATTCTCGCGACTCGTCGGGCAGGATGTGAAACTGCGCCACGTAAAACATCGCATTGCCTTCAGTTATGTCCCGGTCGGCAGCAGCAGCAGCAGCAGCAGGGAGGCTGTATAGAACTGGATCCGTACTGCCGGGCTCTTGTGATTTATTTCTTGCTCACGTACGCTTACTTGCGTCGCCTCGCCGGCGTATCGCAGTAACGATAAATTTATTAGCGGCGCGATCATAGCGACGCCTGGCGAGCGCGCTGTGCACTGGAGCGCGCCGACCGTGGCCGTGGCATGGCAGCCACAGTCTACTGCAGTTCACAGTAGCACCATCACTTCACTAGCTCTACGTCACCGACATCAGCACTCTTCGTCGTAGGTGGCGAATAAAGATAATACGATGACTGTTAGAGAGCTATTAACACAACCTATCTATATCTTTAAAACAGGGATGTTTCAGTTTGGACTGTTATTGGCTGTGACGTCATATAAACGTCGTCACCATGGCGACGCATCATAAGCATCTAGCGGCTATGCTGCAGCGCTGTTATAGCACATCGCTGAGTATCGAGGCCGCAGGCCGAGTTGAGGCCCGAAGGGCCGAAAATGGAGGCCGCAGGAGGACATCGATCGTAGTGACCTGTCCGCTTGTAATGATTTATAACTTTTTGCCACCTTGTACTTTTTGTACAATTACATACTTATTTACTTGTTATGAGCACCTTTATTCGCCAATAGCAGATATAATGCAATAACAAGCTACATATAATATGCCAGAATGGCCTAAAAGATAAAATACAGTAAAACTTGATAACCCGACAACAGAGAGACGGAAAATGTGCAAATAAAAACAGCAGTCAGTTAAGTTCATTCATCTTGCAGCCTCTGTTTCAGAGCTGGTGAAACCGAGTAAGCGTATATTTAGCTTAATTTGCTATGTGATCAGTACTCACCACTCGGTAAATAAAGCGTTGTAAAAAAAAGGTAAGATAAACTATCATGTGTCATTGACACAATGTCAAACATCTTTCTGTGCAGTGCACATTTTTCTTGCTAGTTTGTTATGAACACTCTAAATATAAAATATGGCAACGATTAGCATAATAAACGTGAATAGACCGGATTCTATATCAAATATGCTAGATAATTTTGCTTAAATTTTGTTTTCCTGTTATGCTATTTTAAGCTTAGGCTGCATCATGTCAAGGCACTGAGTATCTGTCGCAGCATTTCTACTGTGTGGCCTATCTGCAGTGTCTCATAAACCACGATAAAGTGCATGCTATTTTATTCTCCTGTGTAAATACTAAAAGTAGCTTGAGCTCGTCAATCTCAGTTACAGCTGATTCCCGAGTAACATCGTTCTTCTCGCAGAGATAAGTAAAAATGCTATAGCCAGCAGGTCAGTAAGTTCACGCAATATTATTCGACATTGTTTTGCACTGTTTTGCGTTTTTTTAATAAAACGACGTTTCTAACAGTTTTAAAAATTAATTCTAGCCAGTTTTTATGTTAAAAATGATATTGTATATTTTACTATTTTTACATACTTTACATTCTGTTTTCTTATTACAGTAGAAATAACTTTTTTTCAGTTAGACAGCCAGAGACTGTTATTTTTCGATCATTTGCATATACTGGCCAAAAAAAAATTATTATTTACAGAAATAGCTAAGAGTGGCGACAGTTTAGAATAACATTTTAACTGTGCACAAAATGATAAATCGGTAATAGGACTTTTTTTAAATAACAGTAAGCGTTATGCAATTTCTCTGTAAACTAGTTGTAGTTGAGCTTATCGTTGCGTTTAATATAATTGTCCAGTTCTACAATTTTTTCCAAAAGTTTCCTGCACGCAATCTTAAGAGCACTGCTATTTATTTATCAGAACAGGTTGTCTAATTAACCGTTCAACTAATTACAACGCTGCCGCTGTTGCTGCTGCTGGTGCTGCGGTCGACGAAGGCGCGGGTGATGAAATACAGGCTGAATCAAGGTCGTGTTCGTCTCACGCCGTCGTGAATCGCATGTTCATCGTGCGATTCATTAACAGCTTTCTCGCGGTGCAAGACGGCTGTCGTGTCGGTGACTCTGAGAGGTCGGCGGATGAGTTGAGCGGTGTCGACTAGATCACGGCGCGGGGTCAGCGCGCCGGCAGATGCTAGATTGATTCGCAGCCAGCCGCTAAGCCGTCGCCTCGTCTTGAGTGCGATCTGCCAGCGCGTCCAGTCCAGTCCACCACGAAGCATTCATTTCGTCGCGGGGCGTCAACTGGCCCGTCCCGTCGACCTGCTGACTGGCGATCAAATCGATCTAGTTGCTGCCGTCCACGAAAGAACTATGCAATACCTCAGCGGCGACCGTCGCACGACGAGTTTTTGTCGCGTCGTCCGGTGCCATCTTTGTAAGACCGGCACGTCCCGGACCGGTCGCCGCGAGCCGCCCAGCGTTTTAAGATAAATCGCTTTAATTAGCAACAACTTGAGCCGGGGCAGGCGCCGGCGAACAAGTGGTTCGGCCGGCAACCGGGCGGGCGGGATTTCGGAATTTCATTTGGGCAGATTGCTGCCCGGGATCAGGTTGGTATCGGGGCTGGAAATACGACTTGTCGCGGTCCGGGCGGGCGGCGCCGAGTGAGAGGCGAAGGACGGTCAGTGCAAGGGCAGTGCGTCGGGGATTAGAGCTGGCTGCGTGACCGGCGCGACATCAGCAGGCATTATCAGTTCGAGTCCGACTGATGCAAGCTACTCCCAACAACTTACTGGCTCAAGCTCGGGTCTTAGTTGCAACCATAAATCTCAACGAAATGACAGCAGTCCGAACGTATATAAGACTGACGATGGCTGGAAAATGAACATCAGTCACAGCAACAGCCTGCAGAAGTATAGATCTGATAACGTCATTATCCCTACTAAAGCCTGATACATGTGACAGGTACTTTTGACGACATAATGTTCTGAGCCAGGTCGCTCGATTGTTCGGAGTTTTCCCCGAGCAAAATTATTATAAATTTAAAGTTTTAAAGATGGAAAAGGAACTGGTTATAACATATGGGAAAATTCGAGAAAGAAAATTGTTCTAATTAGGTCAAATTGCATGCAGGTCGGAGGAGAAAAAAATGCCAAAACTTGCCGCTGCAACTTACGAAGACATTAGACTGCAGAAGGACGAGGAAAGAAATGGATTGAATAACGCCCGGAAATGGGCATACCGTTATTAGAGGTTGTTAGACTGGCTTGAGGCAGAAACAGATGGGAGATTTGCTATACAGAAGTCGGCCTGCTGAACGTGACGACATTGTCTTTATTGAATTAAGGTATTTTTTAATGTAAAGTGCATGTAAGTCAAGTAAGTCAAAATGAAACTTTGAACTCAAAGCTGCAGTTTTGATACGCGATTCAATGCGCCCGATCGCTTCGTTTTCCAGTATGTAACTTTGGTAAAAAAATATACATACACATAAACGCAATATGTCCGAGTTGTCTATATTCTATTTTATGAATATTAATTACTAAATCTATTACAGTTATTGCCACAGTTCACAAACATGCACAACGATTCGCTGGCGTAACACACAGCGTTTTAGCGTGATATGTGACTTTGGCAATAACGGCAAAGAATCAGTGACGGTTAAAGTGATATGCGAGCAGCTGATATATAGAATCACTTTCAGCTCTGAGATGGGCTTCTTACGAAAAGCTATACCATTTAACCATTTTGAGCAGACTTGATCACTAACTGCGCGAATAGCCAATGACGTGGGCTACGAGACAGTCGTACTTCTTTGTACATTTTCATCGGCTTTGTTGGATCAAGAACTCTGTGTCTATTGTCCGAAAAACGTCCGATCTCTCGGCCAATTATCGACTGACCAGTATACGCAGAGACGTCTCTGACAAATTGTTTCCTTGTCGGAAATGCCGCGTGCGTCCGTCTGCGTCCACAGTTTCGATAATTCTGCGTTTCGTCTTGTCGTTCGTCCGTCTGTTTCTTCTACTCTTTGCGTCTGTCTCTCTCAATATCTGTAACACAGAACGAGTCTGATTTCTTAGTAATTATACGATTCTTACGCATGCATCCAGACTGGCGGCTTGATAGGGTTAAATATGTCAGAAATGCGTATACTTTATCACTTATTACGAAGTTAAAGAAACATCAAATAAACTAAACAAACTGAGTACCTACATGTACCTTTTTAGTGCTTTATATTAATAATGTAAGTATATCTGTATGCATTACTGCCTGTCATGTGGTTTACGAAACATTTGTTATACTTTATGTTTATGCATGCCGTGCGTTCATCAAATAAGTATTGCATTTATCCTGCTTTTGAGCAGTGTACTGTATACGCACGCTAGCGTTTTGTACGTAGGCCTACTTGCTAAATAAAAAATCGACCACAAATTGACAAAAAACGTAACAAAGTTGCAAGTTTGCACATTGCGCGGTCGATTTTTTTCTGGCAATTTATGTCATCATGTTTGGTGCAATAGGCTACGCGATCGATGTGAGGATTCAGGATTGAATATGTCGTATAGCTGATATTGTTGCAATGCGATAGAGCCATGCATGCGGACGGGATGCTACTATAGACTCAAGACCGGAAACGGCTGCTGGTACAGTGCGTTGCAGCTTGCAGTACTGTAGTCCAGGGCCGGGCAGCAGTTCGATTGCCGTTGATTACGGTCCATGTCGCTTAATGACCTGGATTCGACCTGTCTCCATCATTTCTCCCACTCACTCCGGCCCATTTTTTCTTCCCCTCTTCTCCCCTCTGCAGGCCGCAGAGGCGCGTGGCTGCAACGGCTGCATTCGTGACACAGATGAATGGTGCTTCGTACAGCTGGCTGTGGGATTATTCGACTTAACACCTCACCATACCGGCAGCAAGAGCAGCAGATGGTAATAACGATGACACATGAAACACATCTTCCCGCGAACACCGTCTCACATAGCGCTGTGCTATATAAACTGGCGAGGATCTTTATGGAGTGCAGAATGATAATCTTTATAGTGTAGTTTTTTTGCGCGTGTAGCACCGACTGAACAGCATGTGAAACTTGATGTTCCGGGTGCAATACGTACTGTCTGATTCTTGAAAAAGAACTTTTCAAGACTATAACCCATAAATCAACACCAGTCACATGGAAATTGCGCACCTTTCGTGTTAATTAGTCGTAAAGCTTGTGTCGTTGTCTTGTTTTTCGACTTGTCGTTTTGCCAAAGTTTGCAGTAGGAGATCTGATTTTAAGCAGGTTTTGAGCACGACAGAAGAAATGGAATTTGTGTCACAGTGCGCAACAAAAATCTGCTTGATTGACGCTTGGTCTAACTGGCGTCATGAATGACGTCACTGTTCCACCGCTGTCAACGCTGCTGCGACTGCTGCTGACGACGCAGTTGGCGAACCCGCGCCAAATAACCTCGGATTCTGCTACTAAAGTGACGCCTCACTCCGCGAAAAACACGGGGTTTAGCTTTAATGCCTGGGAAACGGCGTAAAGTGATGTGAACCTGATCGGGTCACAGGGCTGTGGTGTTAAATTGTTGGTAATTTCGTTGACTGTGTAGCGCCGGCCCCATACGTCGTGCGTTCGTTGACCGTCCTAGCTGCTTGGGCTATTCGCTGGTCCGTCAGAGGCAGGGATGTGGTCTCGGTCGAGACGTCTCGGTCTCGAGACGGTCTTGAGACGTACTAACGTCTCGTCTCGGTCTCATCTCGGTCTCGGAGCAATATGTCTCGGTCTCGGCCCAGTAGATTTTGTCTCGGGTCTCGGGCCATTGCGTCTCGTCGAGACGTTTTGTGCAGGCGTGCGCCGTGCATACTGTAGCTGCAGTTAGAGCAATACTAACCAACATGACATTTTATGGCTTAGACATATTCGTTTTACAGTGTTTTTACTCTTTCATTTACTTACTTATCATAAAGGAGAATGTCTTGTCAGTCTTTTTTGTCATGAAAATGACCTAGTCGCAATGAAGATAAAGTGTATGATGTCAGAATGAATACTATCAGCCAAATGTAGACGACGTATAAGGCTATAATCAGCTGTAGTTTACTTATTTCAGTTGCTTGCAAATTGCGATAAACAATGGCGCATGTCTACAGCACTGCAGTTGCAATTCTTTTTGTTGCAAGCCGTTAATTATTCAGTGATAATTTTCAAAATAAAGTGCAAAAACCCCACATTATCACAAATAGAAAGCGTTTACCGTGGTGCGAGTTAATTAATCCGTATAATTTTTTTCATTGTCAATGTGTTTCACCATACGTCACGGAAAACGTCTCGGCGAGACGTTGAAGCTCCCCTCGAGAGTCTCGGGAGCTTTATGTTCTCGGCCAGCGTCTCGGAAGCTGCAACGTCTCATCTCGATCTCGTCTCGGTCTCGGCTCAGAAGGTCTCGTGCACATCCCTGGTCAGGGGCGTCATTTGGAGAGGACCTTCCAAAATTTGTGATTTTATTTTTTTCCCTGAGTGAGTCCTGCATAAACGACTGACAACAAACGTTTGGTTTTCGGTTGACCTTCACTTTGTAAACTGAACGAAATTTGGTCAGTTGATTTTCAAGAAAATCATTTAAATTGTTACCACCAGATGTTACATTTTAAGGCTGAAATGCACCAAATTCGATTTCGGCTGCGGTTCTGCTCCAGACTTTGCTGGGGGAACTTACAGCGCTCCCTCAGACCCTCTAGCTGTATTTATTGGGCCCTACTTCCAAGGGAAGGGGAGAAGAAGGAATGGGAAAGGAAGGGAAAAAAGGAGGAATTAAGGGGAAAGAGGAAGGGAGAAGAAGCGAAGGGGAAGAGAGTGAGATCCTTAATGATTTACTGAAATGATGCCACTAAGGTCCATTCACGTCACATCTCACTACACTGTCTTCGATTCTTGCCGTTTCGTGTCGTCGATGTGAGGTGCTGCAATGTGGACTGCGTTTACGTCCCCACGACGTCGTCAGCGACTGGCCACCGCCGCCGTCGCCGCCGGCGACTGCAGCCAACTTACGCAATGACCGAGCTGGCTAGCTGCTAGCGGCAGGGCTCACATCTGGTGTCGGTGAGCGGAGTGGTCCCGACGAGACGTCCAGCGTCGAATTGAACAGTTTAGCGCGTCGGTCCCACGGCGGACAGTCCACATGTTAGCCGTCCGTCCGTACGTCTGTCGGCGATCCGTCTGTCCGGTCAGTCTCGGACGACGTTAATTGATTTGCACATCTGATGCTGTAGCACGCCATCTCCGCCGTGGACCTGGACGTTCCAATGATTTGTCGGTGTCCGCTGGGAGAGTAGTGCTATTTGGTGCGCTCGCAGACTGCCAGTGCATGCTGCAGACTGTTCGTTTCAGACCACACAGCGGTAGACTGTCTCCTCCAACAAGCCTGCGATAGTATGCTGTCGTACTTCCGACTGTCTTGTGAATATACTCTGCATGGACCTGATGCAGTCTCGCCAGCATGCGTTTTGATGTTGCCGCTAAACGTTACGCACAAGGCGAAATTATCACATTTCTACCTCTCGGCGCCAGAGTGAATTCTGCAGTATCTTTATTGTCTTCTGTCGTCTAACACCCGACTTTTTTCAATGATAAACTTAGATTTCGCTGCCATAAACAAATTTCATGTCGACACGATTGCAGGTTGTATATAAGCGTGAAATAAATAAGACAAGCATAGGCCTATGAGCAACAATGTTCACGTTGGCTTAAACGCAGAGAATACAGAATAATTGTCAGTAGCCTACTAGATACCGCACTACTGGAGTGGATAAGCGAGTACGCAGAACGAGCTTATACGACTCCGCACAGTACGGTATCGTACTTAAACCGCGCTCAGATCGCTTAAACCACACGCTCGTTTGGTTCAGGACGCACGACTGCAGCCGACAATTGCGAAAACAGTGCCACTGCAGGCTGAGTAACTATGCTTTAAGCAGTAGTTCACGCATGCATGGTGACAGAAATCGCAGGTGGCATTCTGCAGTGATTGTCTGGCGCGCTCAATGTGCACATTTCTGTGAGCAGTCTTGGCGTGTTCCTGCTCCCTGCGTCTGTGTTATTATCGTCGTGCGCGGTGTGACGGAGTTGGTAAGCGACGTCGTCAGCGGCGCCGGCAGGTGCCCCATTATAGGACCACTTCCTAGAAATGTTCCCCCAGCCGACAATTTCGCCTCGCCCGCCCGGCAGCCGCGCGGGCGGGGCGAATTTTTACCGGTAAATTGTCAACCGGGGAAGATTTTTCTAGGAGGGGCGATCTTATAATGGGGAGACTTTTATGGGCCGACGATATTATAATAAGAAGGGTATATCAATTTCGTGATTATC
>Ga0209454_1004853_pt1 | contig 10177 bp, 7 predicted proteins | sample WorMetHERISLAND1_2_FD_187400 | JGI IMG/M metagenome (GOLD analysis project Ga0209454, IMG submission 187400) | Marine gutless worms symbiont microbial communities from Max Planck institute for Marine Microbiology, Germany - Olavius geniculatus... | ecosystem: Host-associated > Annelida >... | reverse complement strand
CTCTTCATTGTGTGCATGCGTCAGTCTGTCAGACTCGTGCTTTTGGTCGGTGCTTTGTGTTTGCCAAATCTTTTCAGTGTCTTTCTTTTTTTGCAGTTCTTGTTCAAAAATTTTGTCAGTATCCTCTGAAAGTTGCATTTTTGGATTGGTACACGTTCTGAATAAAAGCCTCATCTCCATTGTTAAATGGCATGTGGTATGCTGTCACTGCATTGAAAATTAATATTGAAAACAAAATTGTCTGTTTTTGTTTACAAAAATCAGAAATGTATCTGGTACTAAATATAATTACATTTTCGTATGAAAATTGGTATAATTTTTCTTCAAAAATATAATTTTGGTCACTTTTGAAAATTTATGTTTTACATGGTAGTGTAGCAACACAGTTGGAGCGTGGTGGGATATATAATAATCATATTATTGCAAATCGTCTGCAGAGTGTGAAAGTGAAAAAATTTCGAAAATTGGTCAATTATCGGCAAAGATATTGACAAAAGTAAAGTGCCACGTTTTATGGCCTATGGTGTAGAAACTACAAACAGCTACCAAAAAGTTGGGCAACTAGCAATCAACTATGTGTGCAATATGTATAAACTAACGCAACTGCATTGTACATGTGACTGTCAAATTCAAACATTTAATACAAACATGTGCAATAAAATGGCATATAACACAAATTCTTTGTGCAAAAAATTACAATCCATCCTTTGATGCTTAGCTGTCTAGTTAGAAACTGCTTGTCAACTAAGCCTACTATTCCTCCATTCAGAATATTCAGGAGCCACACGTCAGCCTGTGCCTGATGCAGTAAGACATATTGCACATAAAATTCTAGTAAAAAGCGTGATAAATTATGTTTAAACATTTATGCAACGTGCTGATCATTGCTCAGCATCACATGAACATAAGTGGTGCTGTTCGCATTGTTGCACATCATTTATAAAATACAGTGTAAAAGTAGAGCTGATATCATCAGAATGTGAACGCATTTCATTGAAATAATTCTGAACGGCAGAGTTGGCTAAACACTTTATAAAAGACAACACACTTTAGTGAACAAGTTCATTTGGCAGTATTTGATTGCTTACAGCAAAATACCATGATATCAGTACTAAACATCATTCTGAAAACCAAGCTTAACGCATCTGTGGACTCAAGAAATATGTGGGTCATTCAAAAAGTTTGTAGACCGACATGGTCAGGTAAAAGATACTCGGATCCTATTTTGCCACTTTTCAACGTAGTCTTTCGCAACTGAAATGCATTTGGTCCAGCGCCTCTCTAAAGCTCCGGTTTCACTGGAGAAACACTGGACTAAATGTGTTTTAGTTGCAGAAAAAATATGTTAAAAAGTGGCAAAAATATGATGCACAGCTTTTTTCCTAACTATGGCGGTCTACGAACTTTTTGAATCATCCTCGTATATTGTGACTATAGTATAACCAATGGCATACAAGTTGGACCATCTAACCTTAGCGATAACAGCATAGAAATTAGCAAGATTTAACATCGCATGTATTCAAAGTGATGCCTGAACATACTGTTGCATCATACACTGCAGAATGATGCGGTAACTGAAATATTATACTAGGGAAATCACTCAACAATATTGTACACAACTGCAAATAACAAAACTAATATGAGACAATATTATCACTATCATGCACCATATCATGAGAGAGATGGACTCATTGGACTAAATGAGTGAGTGAGTAGGGTTTAATGTCCCACCTGACACAGCATAGGTCATTTCGGGGATGGCCTTTTCAGGCAGAATGCACACAAACAATAATGGAACAGTAAGTTAAAACTTTGCAGTAAACAAAAAGTTTAACCTTTATAGAAACACAAAACACAAAAATACAAAAATGAGGTTAACCTAAAATTGTAAGAACTACATTATACACGTGCATATGTAATTAACATAACGGTAGTTATAATAATCTTCCCTGTTATCCTCCAGACAGTCATCATTGTGATAATGCTGTCTATTGGAGGACAGGGGGCTTGGACTGAATGAAACATCTAGTGACTGCTAGTGGACACTGAAACGCAAAAATGAAATAAGGGCCGAGAGCAAAATGGAGAGAGAAAAATTCATGCAGAATAAAATTAACAGGGTTGGTACTAGAGCATCAATCAGTTACACTCCAGTGGGTTTTTTGCTGTTTAGAGCATTACAGTTTATTAGCATTATAGGTACAAAATGACTAATACCAATATTTACCCTAATGAAAACAGCATATACACTGTGGCCAATAAAAAACATGCCACTTTAATAACAAATATTTAGGTAAACAAAAATAACTCTTCACACCAACCCTGCAGTGAATGATCCATTTGACACTAGGCTGTGTTATACCCAGACAGTCTAGTGTCATACAGACCATTCACCACAATGTTAGTCTGAAGTGTGAAGATGCACTGAAAGCAGTAGCTGCTTTTGCGCGTAAAAATCGGTCAATAATTGGCGAAGATATAAAGAAAAGTAAAGTAGCACATATAAGTATGTTATTGTTAGTAGTTAAAACACAGGCTTTCTCAATTCTAATCATTATGCTTATCACATTACTGTTTTCCTTTAAGAAATTATTATTTTACTCCAACGAATTAAGCTGCTTGTTGTAACAGAAAAAGCATGCAGCCTGTAAAAACAAGCTGTACAAATAACCAATTCACAATTGGGAACTGGACCACAACTCAGAAAAAGTCGATCAGCTGAACAAATGACAAAGTACTACCCCTACCATTACTATAGCAGCTGCAGCTACAAAACATACCGTACTGTAATCACTGATGCATTTTAAAAAATGTAAAAAAATCAAAAACATTCATTATCAAAATGGCAGAATGTAAAATGAAATTGAGTCACCAAGTGGCATTACTGTGCGAACAGCACAGTTACAAAGTCTATTTCCAAGTTACAAAACAAACTTTAAATGGTAAAAACGGTTAAACAGATGTAATTGTAAATTACAATTTACGTCTTAGGTATGAAAATTCAACTTGTAAACCTGTCAATAATAAAGGGGAAGACAACAAAACATACTACAAGAAATTTATCAACACAGCTTAAAGCAAACTATCATATACCTCTTGCTACTGCCTACGTAAAAAGCAGCATGTTAAATACATATGTAAACTTGACACATAATCTACGTTACGCTGATTAACGGACTAAAAATGCTGTCACTCAACTCAAGCACCTAGCAAAATATACGTAAGCCCAGGGCCAGTACACTGATATCAATTATGTTTACGCTGATCTGCTGTGCAGGCGTAACTAGAAACGTAACTCGTATAAACCGTGAACATTCGAACGATCAAAAGGATACAATTATTGTTCAAAATTTACAGAACACAATAAATTACGACACAAATGTCTACAAGGTTTCCGTCAAGCGAGACCGTGGATATGAGCATTACACCGAGCTGGCGATCGCAAACCAAAAAAAATGGCCGCAACAGTCTGAGCAAAAAGCAAACATACAGGGTGGGCCAAAAAAGTAAGCTATTGCACTTTGTCCATATCTTCGCTAAATATTGATCAATTTTCACAATTTTTCACCAGTGAACACTGTAAGAAATTTGCTGCTCAGGAGCATGCACATCACACTCATTATGTCGCTACACTACCTTGTAAAATATAAATATTTAGAAACATACAATATCTACAGATGGACAAAGGGTCTAATGGTAAATTTTTGAAGTATTTAACTTAAATGTTCAAATACGAGTTATAGTAAGTGTCAAAAACATTAGAAGACATGTTAAACTTTTTTTCAAATAATTTGAATGATTTTACTGTGCACTAATTTTCAATGTACATTAATGCTGGTTAATGGTTGCAATTTTGCTCAGTTAACTGCATGAGCATACAAAGCAATGTGTTTCAATTGTGCAACCCTACAAGTTGTGCGTGGTTTCTTTAATTCGCTGTTTTTACGGGATAGAGTGATTAGCCCTACGCCAACCTCTACCTTGAGGACATGGTGGTTTTCTGTCAGGGTTTTCCTTCCCTTGGGTCAGGTCAAGTTGTGCACTATTTTTTAAAAGATGAAACTTGCTCTGTAGCTGTTTATAAACCTTTCTGACACTTATTATAACTTATATTTAACATTTTACCTAAATACTTAAAATTTACCACTGGACCTTATTACCATCTGTAGATATTGTAAGTTTCTGGATATTTATATTTTACATGGTAGTGCAGCAATATAATAAATGTGGTGTGCATGCCACTGAGTAGCAAATTTCTTCCAGAGTCTACTGGTGCAAAAAATGTGAAAATTGGTCAATATTTAGCGAAGATATGGAAAAAGTACAATAGCTTACTTTAATGGCCCACCCTGTATAGTGCGGACGACTGCAAATAAACTTTGCATCAAGTGTCACCATGAAGTCGAATGCTTCAAGTCATCATGACTGTGTGCACTGCACTTTACGTCTCTCTCGGTGAGCTTGAAGGTGTGGTCACCGCTGTGCTTGGTGACGTATAGACCGGGTTATGGTTACGAAGTGACTTTGCCTCGTCACACTTCGCCTTGACTTTCTCGCGGAACATTTTCAGACAGTTGTAGCAAGTATCATTCACCTAAACACAGACCAAAGCAAAATATCAGCAAAAGGTAAAAAACAGTTATGAGCCAATCACAGTCTTTCCATCACTCCTATTCTCATTTGATGAGTTATACAACCAAGTGCTATTATTTACACAGTGCAAAAAAGTCAATCAGGTGCAAAATATATTCTGATGTGGATATCAGAAAATGCAATGCAACAGAAACAGTAAGGTACAGTGTGCAAAACTGTAGTTCTGTTATTACTAATGCTGTAAATCCTTCAACACATACCACAAATATCTCAGAAACGACATCATGTATGGGCACATGGACAAATAAATAAATAGATTATGTTAAAACCGAATGCAAATACATCCAGCATTGCTAATACAACACAATGAGTCATTTCTGGACTGCCATTTATGAGAAACATCCAGCAGCATTGACAACAGAAATGTTTAATCACTCTGTGAAGCAGTTCAGTTTATAGCTGGTCATACTTTAGTAATGATTGAGCTGTTGTCACGGTTGTCGTCGTCTGTCCATCCGTCCATCCGTCACGGATGTATTGTGGCTAAATGGTGCAAGATAGGGCCTAGATTGCTACTGATCACTAATAGAAAGTTGCATGCTGGCTTTCAAATGACATAAATCGATGACCTTGACGATGACCTTGAATGACCTTGAAGGGTCATAACGCACTATGGAATGGAATGTTTCAAGCTATAAGTAGCCATATCTCGAAAATGGCACGAGACAGGGCCTAAGTTGCTATTGATCACTGATAGGAAGTCGCATCTTGGCTTTTTATATGAAATGAAAAAGTTCGACCTTGGATGACCTTGAAGGTCAATGACAACCAGTACGGTTGGCTATCTAAGAAGACCAACAACGATCACAAAGCCATAAAAAGTGTAACCGTGCTATACTTAAGTGACAGCAGCAAACCTTGCGAGACTTGCATTCCGTGCAGAAGTTGCCGTACCCAGATGCAAGCTCACTGATGACACCATAGAGTCGTGCATCGCGCTCGCTGGTCGACCGCCGGCCTTGCTCGACCGTCGTCTCCAAGTCCATCACCCTCAGCTGTAGAATGTGAATCAAGTTGGTCTGATCGACGCGCTTAAAGTGAGGGTCGCGCTGCAGCTCGGTGAAGTTGCGCGTCCGCACGTGGTCGATGCACTTGGTCAGCAGTTGGTTCAAGCCGTACGTCTGCGCAGTCACCAGCAGCTCCATGCTGCCGGGCTTCGTTAGCAGAAATTCCTCACACTTCTTCTTCACTTCAACTATCTGGTATTCTTCGGCAAGTGGCAGCAGCTGATGAACATTCACATCTGCACAAAATGAGCCACGACATTAATCACACATGACAACATACAACTAACAACTGTGATCCAATCTAACTGATACAATAATGGAATAACTTGTACGTGGGCCCATAAAAACATGGCACTTTACTTTTGTCCATATCTTCTCTAATTAGTGGCCAATTTTCAAAATTCTTTCATTGGCACACTCTACGAACAATTTGCAATAATGTGATTATTATAAATCCCACCACATCATAAATGCATCTCTACCTTACCTAGGAAAATATATACAAAAAATACACATACAGCGATTATAACAAACATTTTGGTAAATGAAAAGAAAAAACATTTCAGACCAACATTGCAGTGAATGGTTTGTATGATGCTTATATGGATCATTTAGCGCTATGTTGATCTGAATTGTTTTTATCATTTACCTAATTTATGTTCGTTACTATCGCTAGTTTTTCTTACATTTATATTTCACAACGTAGTGTAGTGATACATTTATGGTGTGGTGGGATATATCATAATCACATTATTGCATACTGTCCGCAGAGTGTGCTTGTCAAATAATTTTGACAATTGGTCAGTAATTGGTGAAGATATGGACAAAAGCAAAGTGCCACGTTTTTATGGCCCACAGTATACATTGTTCACTCACAATATCACCATTCTGAAGCAACATCAAAACAAAGCTACAGATTCCCTACCCTCTCGTCTTTGCCCTCCTCTTTACCCTACCTTTTCATACCTCTCGTTCCTTTCTTCACAGCTCTAAAGTTCCCATCAGTTCCAGGTGAAATCCGATCGCCTGCCATAATATAGTTTTGGAATAAATTTTTATTGCACGGTATGTATCCCATAGTTAAAATAGCAAATAAAGATATTTAAATCAGATTATCAAAAATCTGAGTTCAGATAACTCAAGTCCACAACTGTAGTGATCATCATCATATCAAAAAAAACACCCGCCTATGGTACACTCCTATCGCAGTATCGCATCAATATCATGTAATAATTAGTGTAAATAATGTTGCACAATATAATGCCACACTTTTCAGTTTTGTTCAATCCTGAGCAAAAGGAGAACCACAACACAGCTACAAGTACATTAGGCCTCAGATGTACACCAAGTCAGTGAATCCTGAAACACAGAAGCATGAAAAATGTCTCGGAAATGTCTCAAGGCGGGATAAAACTCCACTAACAGGACTTGTTTCTAGTCAAGCAAATGACTCACCAGTAACAGGCTTTATTGGTGGATACATGCAATGCAGCAGCTCGATAAATTCATCAACTTTCTTGTCCGGCAACTCAATTTCCCGTTGTTCTTTTTCCTTGAAGTTTCGTGTGAACATCGAACGAAAGACTGGAGACCATGCAGCAAGAACCTCCTTATGCACATACAAGTGCTGATCTTCAATGATCAACGTGACACTTGACATTTCATCTTCAATCGTGAAGTCAATGTAATCAGCTTCCATTCCACTGTACAATACCAACGACACACTGAAATGTCCAAGACTAATTAATGTGGATTCAATAAGTAATTCACTGCCAACTCATGCTGTCATGTAAGCCTAACTAATTATTTGCACATATCACCAATATACAAATATACAGGGTGTGGCAAAATATAGTAGACCCCAAAAGTTTTTTGCTGTTTTCTCAGCAACGGTTTGGTATTTTAATCTGAAATTTTACATAGTTAAAAATTTTTAAAAGTTATAAATTTTTTAACATGAATGCATACCAACTTTTTGACATTAAAAATGTTCAAGCTACAACACCAATTCAATAACATCATTGAAACAACACAGTTAACTAATAATCAGATACCAGAATTCCATTGTCACTGTGAATGTTCAAAGTGTCCACTGCCAGCTCCAAACTCCAACAAAGTTTTCAATTTTAATTTGAGAAGTCTTTCACAGCCTTGTTGATCGGCCCTTGTGGCAGGTTGCCTCAGATACAGAAACACTTCCTTAAGTTCAACGATTGTTTTCGGCTTTGTTTTAAGCTTGTGGTAAGCCTTCAACATTGCACGTGATAGTCAACTGGATTCATATTCGGCGAATTTGGAGGCCACTGGTCCTTTGTGATAAAATTTGGACAGTTGGCCCACAGCCAGTTCTGCGCACTGCACATTTGTGTATGCTGGCGTGCCGTCCTGATGAAAGATAAATCCGATGGGCAGCCGGTGATTGCATTGAAAAAACGATGATTTAGTGATAATTTATAAATGAATAAATTACTGTTTATCAAAACGTCACTGTGACGTTATCGGCAGTAACGTGGTAACCAGTTTTTAAATATTAAATAGCATTTTTAGTTTTAACATTTTTAATGCTGAAAAACTGGTAGTCAGTCACGTTAAAAAGCTTATAACTTTCTCATTTTTCAACAGAATCACATTTTACTTAGCAATTACATGAAAAAACGTTTCAGTCAATAAATCTGCAAGCTTTCAAATAAAAATTAAATGGTAGTTGAAAAAACAGCAAAAAACTTCAGGGAGCTACTTTTTTGCCGGACCCTATAAATATGAATAAACATTCTTTAGATCAATTTTCTGAAAAAATCTATGGTTCACTGACTGATGGCACAGTGTCGGCATACTAAATAAAGACCTTTTTATAGTAATTAGCTGCAAACTGCTGCAAACCTCATCAATCTCATCGTACAAGCAGGGTGGCCATGGAGTAAATGAAAAAATTCCCCGAGTTTTCCAAACTTTTCCAGAACCATTAACTGACTTCACCATGGATTATTGCAACAAAAGGAGTAAAAAGAATTTGTGTACCCAAGAACTTTCATTCCCAGGAATGAAAGTTCCAGAGGTTGAACTTTCGTTCCCTGGAATTTTGTTCCCTAACATTGATTACTAGGCCTATACTGTACACAATTTTTTGACATGCTACAGCTATGCTGTAGGTGTCTATGGTACCACTGTCATCTGCCTGTCATTCGCCTGTCTGTCCATCCATAACAGATGTATTCTGGATAAGCGTTTGGTCATAAAGGGAAACTTTTTGCAGGAATAATTAGCCTTGTGTTGAGGCTCTCTATGTACAAAATTTTGGGGATGCAATGCAACGGGAACATTTTCAAATTTAGGGTTGAATGGATTGGAAAAATGGCAATATCTCGATCTTTCAGATGAGATGAAAATCATCGAGCTTGGACGATCTTGAAGGTTAGTACTGCAACAAGAACTATATAGGCTGTAGCATGTCTTCGGTAATGACAGCTGGGCTTCCTTGTTATTATATCCTGCTGAAACTCTAGCTATATATGCCGAACAAGCAACACAAAAATGGAGCATTTTTTACTGAACTACAAAACCTACATAAGGGGTTCAAAATGATCAATGTCAGAGAATGTAAGTTCCATGCTAATTTTACTTTTGGGAACAAAAGTTCCTGAGACAGAGGATGAAAGTTCTACCCATGAAACTTTCGTTCAGAAAAACGAAAGTTCTTGGCTTCAAAAGTTCCATGAATCACAAAAAGTAATTGTAATAATAGTAATAAAGAGACGCACTGTAAGCTACATCTGCGAATGTATTTTAAAGCATTTGTGCAAGTACCAATAAGTAAGTACCAATTTATATATATATATATATATATATACATATATATAGCGCCAAAATCTCAGAAAAGAATCAGGGCACGTTGGAGAGGAGCACTAGAGGGCATGATAAGCAGACTGAAAATAATAAGTTTGAAGATGATGTCTGAAAGAGGTGAGTGTTTGAGCTTGACGGATATGTAAAGGAACGGAATTATATACTTATGGTGCGGAAATTCGAAATGCATGGGAACCAAAAGACAAGTTGTGGCGCGGAACATCAAGTAGATGGCTAGAAGATGAGCATGTGAACCTTACAGATTTGTGATGATGTAAAAAATCAGCGAGATAAGGTGGGTTACCAGTATGTATAGCTTTACAGGCAGAAGAAGCAAGCTTGAACTTGATTCGCCATTCGATAAGAAGCCAATGACGCTGTTCCAGAAGATTGGTGGATGTAAGAAAAGAAAAACGAGTGGACTGCTGCATGACAACTCAAGCAAATGCATGCTGTGCTGAGTGCGCTTGCTGTAAACGGGCAATATGTTTTAGTGGGCAACCGAATTCACCGAATTCACCGAAGCCACCAGAACTACTGGTGGCCTAAGTAAGCACAGGCAAAAGCCATATAACGCTTACTATCCTAATAACTAAGATTAACTGTGTGTTTCCGGTTGCAATTCCCATTTCAAACAATTTTTAAATTGATTTATTGTATTACTGGTTACACAC
>Ga0209454_1004852_pt1 | contig 10177 bp, 11 predicted proteins | sample WorMetHERISLAND1_2_FD_187400 | JGI IMG/M metagenome (GOLD analysis project Ga0209454, IMG submission 187400) | Marine gutless worms symbiont microbial communities from Max Planck institute for Marine Microbiology, Germany - Olavius geniculatus... | ecosystem: Host-associated > Annelida >... | reverse complement strand
GAGTGTGACAGACGGACGGACAGACAGACGCCCAGACGATGGCAAAGACGCGCGAAGCATTCTGCTTTCGCGCGTAAAAACGAATAAACATGTAGAAAGTTTACCCAAAGTGGACAAGTCTATTACTTTTCATTACTGTAGGCCTACAGTAGGCCTAATCTGTGACGTAATGCAGCCTATAGGCCTAGACATCATTTTTAAGCGACAATACAAATTGTATATGATTTATTTGCGTTTCAAATTTTGTTAAGTGGGTGACTTTCGGTGAACGTCCAAAAGCCAAAAGTGTTTCAGCTTCGCCTCATGACCCCCTGACCAGGGGCTCTGCTCCTGGACCCCGCTGGGGGCTTTGCCCCCAGGCCCAGGCCCCTTATTATAGGGGCCTCACACTTGTATTTAAGGGATCCAACTCTCTAACGCCGGCACTGCGTGAGCTTTGCTCAAATTACTTGTTTACTTTCGAAAAACTCGTAACTTCGTAATGGAATGCCAACGGCGTTACAAAAACTTCACAAAATGTAAGTTACTGATCTATGACAGATTTGCTCAGTTAGCGTTCTAGATAACAAGTAAGTAACACGTAGTGTGGAAACAAGTTTGTGGACAATGTGGATGCAGAGATTGCAGACCCGGCTGCAGCCGCATTCAGTCGTTGTCATCTGCTATTTTTAGCTCCAGGTTTGAGTGTTTTCTTTTTGAGTTTGACTGTTTTTGAGCGTTATTTTGTAGGTAAAGTGCAGGTTTTAGTAAGTAACAGAGAACATTTTTTATTGCTCGTTTTCGAATTTTTTGTTTTCGGTTGTAAATGTGTAACGTTTACATAATAGCAATGTACACTCGTTTGCTCTGGTAGTGCACCAGGATCCGACGAAACACCGCACCGTACCTAGACTACACCGCACCGCATTGGTCTCAAAAATACCAGGGACGGCTTTCCCGAGTGTTCAGAGCATACAGATCACGCAGACATTTTGCTGACATTTTTACACAAGGGTATGGACCCATATTTTGGACCTATGCCCCCTATATGACATAGGGGCAAAAAAATTTAACCCCCTAAACTGTGGCTACCTCTAATCCTAATCCGGTGCGGTCGTTGGCAAGTCTTCCTTATTGGACCACTGTCAAAATCCGTTTTAATCACGTTTGATTGCTAGAAATCTATTAGTAGTGCTACAATGAAGTAATCTTATTGTGCGGAAATTGATAATTTTTTGCATAAATTGAATTTTTGTATTTTTTACACTTAGGCTTATGACGTTAGTCGGGCAAGTTTATATAGCTAAAATCATTAATTCCTAATTGAAAGTGGCATATTGGCTTTAAAATAACATAAAATCATTGACCTTCGATGACATCGAAGGTCACTGATAACCAGTATGGTCGGCTATCCTAGTGACAGCTGGGCTTCTTGTTCATGCAGCTGCAAAAGGGGATCTTGTGTAACTTGCAGTAACTGCACTGTAGGGCTAGCCGTAGTTTCCATTCACTATCCTGTTGAATCACGCACTCTCGAGAAACCTATTTTTAGTGATTATTCACTGAACAAAAGTCTATTTTCAGTTCAAGATTCAGATCTAGAACGTTACTGAGCATTAGATTTGCAAGGTGATGCTAGTGTTGTGCATATGCCATTACACATTATGAGTAGAATTTAGTATTAAAATTAGGCTTTAAGGTTAGGCTTGGCCTAGGCTTAGGCTTAGGCTTAGTGCATCTCAGAGTCCTGATTATGTGACAGTAGATGGACACCTAAACAAAGGTGTAACAATAGTCACAAATTGGGCCAGTGTGGTGGTACGCAGTACATGGCCGACTGCTCGCGACACCTGTGATACCCTGCTAGGTTTGAGGGCGTCAGTTGGCCGACTGCCATGAGGCCGTGCATCTGCGGCAGTATGAGCGTATGTGCTTGTACCTGTGCTCATACCGACTCAGAGAGTCTCTTATGCCAGTTGTCAGTGAGTACTTCGCTGAACCAAAGTTTACTTTTGTTTAGTGTATACACTCAGAAAATAGCTCCCAGTGAGTTTCCGAGCTATTTTCAGTGCGTGTTCACTGAAAGAAAGTCTATTTTAAGTGCTATCATGCACTTCCTTTGCTATGAATATTGGATAAGCTTTCTCACCATAGAATGATGAGCTGAAGATATGCATATAATGAAGTATCGGTAAATGAAAATGGATGAATTCGGGCATCATGTCACATTATTGTTGCTGTTGTTTATTGTGTGTGTATGCAGATAGAATCAAGTGTGCATGGTGGTTTTGACAGCATTGTTCTCACTCTGAGTGAACTTGAGAAATTGGTCTGGCTGCTTGGTCCCGAGTTGCCGCATTTGCTCAGTCTAACAGTTGTTTTATACTCTTCTGCAGCTACAAGTATATCGGTCTTCAGTTTAAGTTGTCTTTGTTATCTGTATTATACATCATGGCCAGCAGTGCAGTGGTAGAGAATTCTGCTAATCACTCATCAGATGTCATCCATCATGCACGCACCAGGTTTGATAGCAGTTTATTTGTGTTACTGAGTATCTTTTTTTTCTTAGAGCAATTTGTAAATTTTTGTTCTTTCTTCAAAGTCAGCATCAGCATTCTTTCCAGAGAAAATTTATTTAAAGGACCTGGTATTTTTGTTGTATGCATGGGGATGCTGGAGTTAGTTGAAACTGGGCAGTCTCTACAGTAGAACACTTGCACAGTGCTTCCACAGTTTGCAATAATTATAACTGTGCTAAATTTGAATCGACATTCTTCGCTTATACTGCGCTTTAAATATTGTTGCTATGATGATTTTTTCATGATCTTTTACACACAAGAGCTAGGATAGCTATAGCATGTATTAGCTACTGATACAGTAATTCTATCTTGGTGACTCTCTGTCTGTCTGTCTGTCACAACCCGGTACCGATTGGAGACCAGGTGAGATAGAGACCTTGGGTTTTCACCATACGAAAGCTCAGAGTCTGTAGTATTTTGTGACAAAATTTTATGCCGCTGGGTAAGGGGATTTCTGCGAATGAGGGGGCAAAACAGGGGCATCCCCCTTAAAAAGGCGTTATTCTACCACCATTGGCTCGTCTAATGTGAAAATGGTTGCAGATAGATGCAGACATGCTGCTTATCATAACAAACACTGGCGACGAGCTTCTTAGGAATGTCAACATCGATGACCTTGAATGACCTTGAACCCCCAAAATAGGCGGTTATAGTGAATTTTTTGCAATATCGTGCCGCGACACACATTTCAAGAGTGAATTGCGCCAAAATGGCTGTAGATAGACCAAGACAACGTGCATATGAAGTTTTCAGCATTAAATGTAGATTTTAGCAGTCCAAGTCCGGACCCTCTAGGTTCAAAGCGGCGCGCATTTGTGGGTGTCAAAGAGGGGCACCCCTCTAAAAGTGGTTATTTATCCGCTGTAGGCTTGTCTAGTGCGAAAATGGTTGCAGATAAGACACAGGCATGCTGCTTATTATAACAAGCACTGGCATCAAGCTTCTTAGGAATGTCAACATCAATGACCTTGAATTACCTTGAACTTTAAAAATATTGGTTTTTGGTAATTTTATGGCGATTTTTGGCTGCAATAGAGTGAATTGCAACAAAATGGATGGAGAATTGGAGATAGACCAAGATTACTTGCAAACAGGAACTGCTATAGGCTGTCGCACGTCTCATGAGCATTAGCTCAGATTTCTTGTTGATACTTTGGTTGGTACTATATTTTCAGTTTGTGTAACTTGAAGGGCATCTCAGCTGTAAAAGCTTTGGCAGTCCCATAGTTCTTCGTTGAGAACTAGCGAAACTGCAAGTAACTGCAGCAAAGTAGTGAAGATTAGCGAAAACTGAAAGTAGTAGTTTTAGTTTGAAGTTATCCTGTAAGCTATACTGTTTGTAAACAGGTTAATGTTTCTTTGAAGCTGGTAATGATTGAAAAAGTTTTGTGGTTTACGTTAATGATTAATTAGTCATTAATTTTGATTATTGAGTGTAACTGTACCACTGACAATGTATGTTTTCACTTAGAATCGTTAGCATTTGTGCAGCAGGCAGCTATCACAAATGCAGTGAGACAGATCAGTGTGTGTTTGTCATCCAATCATGTATGCAGACTAAAATAACTGTGGAAAAAAAGTCATTTATATGGAATTAATGTTGCTGGGACACTAACATGCAGTGCTTTGTTAGAGATTTTAATTTAGTTAAAAGTTGGAAGCGTTAAATTAATTAAACAATTAATCACATGATTTATTGTTAATTTCTTCTGTTTGAGTTTGAGTTTTTATGGTGTGCATTTAGTGAGGACCAGGGCTGGAAACAGAAGCTGAAACTCCCACCCAAAGACTTGCGCATTAAGACAGCGGTAATTCCATTTAGTTTTCGTTTGCGAGCTGATTGCTGTATGAAAACTATTTGCTGTTATTTCTTTGAGCTGCATTTGATAATTTTATGCAAAAGTGAAACTTTCAATTTTGTGATTTTTTTTTCTAATTGTACATGTACAATTACGATGTGTAATTTTGCGATGTTTATATGTAGGCTAACTCTGCTCACTGGGTTATGACTCATATATTTATTGTTATGCATTGTTGCAGCACATTTTCGTCATTTGGCTCTGTGCGGAGCCTGGCATTACATAGTTTGTAGAACATGACACGTTTATTCCAGCCATTTTTTGGTTTGACTTGTTTTGTGTTGTATGATTTTATATAGGATGTGTTGGATACCAAGGGTCATGAGTTCGAAGATTACTGTCTTCGCCGTGATCTGCTTATGGGTATTTTTGAGAAGGGCTGGGAAAAGCCGTCTCCAATCCAGGAAGCAAGCATTCCTATAGCACTGGCTGGTCGTGATATACTGGCGCGAGCTAAGAATGGCACCGGTAAAACAGGCGCTTATATCATTCCACTTCTTGAGAGAATTGACACATCAAAGAACGTCGTTCAAGGTGTGTGTGCATTAATCTCATGTTGCATGGCTTTGAAGTGACACAAATCAATAATATAACAAAGATTCTGCAAAAGTAGATATGCATATATTCATATCTACTTTTGCAGAACTTTTGTTATATTATTCATTTGTATCGTTTTTCTCCTACCGTACTTTACATTTTTGTTCTACTGGTCTTTCTCATGATTGTTTTGGGTTAGGCTGGGTTGTGGATCTTTTACTGGCTACAGACGCTTTTCTTACCAGAGCAAAATTATTATTGAAGCAGTGAATTAATGCGTTGCAGATATGCACATACACCGAAATTGCTTGAAAGGGTGTTGATGTTCCATGCATTGCTCCTTCTTGCTGTCTACTGTCTAGGGATTAGTTTCATTGGTAGTTATCTCTGCCAATGGAACGAAGTGAACATTGGAGGAGATTATGACATTGGTCGTTCTGTCCATGTCTGTGTCCGTCGTTTCGTATGTGTGTCTGTGAACGTCTTTGAGGCGCCATATCTCCATAACGGTGCCAGATAGGCACATGGTCACAATGGACCATAGGAAGTCAACCACCTCGAGTCGAACGGTCATGTGACCGATGATGTCATGTGACCCCAAAAGGTCAAGGTAGTGACCCCATTATCTTTGAGGCCCCACATCTCCATAACGGTGCCAGATAGATGCACGGCCACAATGTAATAGTAGTACATTGTACTGTTTAAATTACTTCACTTGGCAGAAATATGCACTCTTTTGAGTGCCTTCTAGTTCAGTCTTTTTTTGGTGGGGGGGGACAGAAAACTACAGTATTTAATTCAGTGTCATATTTGCAATCTTATTCTTTCAGTTAACTGCTAATTTAGCTGCTACCATTCAGCATGTCTTTTTATGCAACCATACAGTTAGGCTGTATTATGGGTCTTGCTTATCTGCTCATCTTTTTAATGTCCATCTGTTTGTGTGTCTTGTATATGTGTTTCTAACTTGATAAAAAGGTAGAGAGAAACCAGAAGTGGGCCAACCTCTTAGCATGTTTAGATCACAGTTTTCACACCATGTTTTTACCTCTTCATTCAGCCTATCTTGTTCTCTAACAGTGTAAGCTGCTCCTGCACTGCAGTCTGTATGCAATTGAAATGTATGAAATTAATTATGTACATGTTAATGTTGAGGCATTGAAGGAAGTGAAATAAGTTCGTTGTTGTCTGATCAGGGCTGATCATGGTGCCGACGCGTGAGCTTGCCCTGCAAACGAGTCAGATCTGTTACGAGGTGAGCAAGCATCTCGGCTGTAAGGTGATGGTCACCACCGGAGGGACAAATCTCAAAGACGACATTCTTCGTCTCTACGATCCTGGTCAGTTACTGCTCATGATTACCATTTATTCAGCAATGTGCAGTGATTTTGTCGAAAGTTAAAGCAAACATGAGTCATGGCTAAAAGTGGGGTCTTAAGCCTTATATCGTTTATTGATAGCAAATTAACAGCTTTAATAATTTAAATGGAGGATTTTCCTGGCTTTAGGGGACAGTTATTGCACATCATTTAAATAACTAGTTAAGTTATTTGTTTGATTAAATCTGCTGTGGTTTTAAGTGTCATTTAGAAATACTTTTAACAATTATAATGCTAATAATAATTGGCACTTATCCGTCTGATTCAGCAGTTAGCTATTGTAGTCATTAACAGTTTGTTTAATTTTCTAACTTGTGGTTTCAAAAAAAGAGTCGTTATTGTAGTGGACTCCATTTGAGTAACCATAATTTGATTTCAGTGGCGTCACTAGTGGCATGCATTCAGCTGTTATTGCTCTGATGCTTCAGATAAGAGTACTTGTTAATCGGTGACTGCATTACTTACTGAAGCAAAGGACACACTGCATAAATAGTAAAGCATATTTTCACTGAATGAAGTGTGTCTGACTTCTGATATTTGTTAGCTAACAGTGGAAGAAAACTGCTGTTTTGTGTTTCAGTTTTGTCTAGTATGACTATGTGGTTGGGATACTTCATGTATATGTTCTTGGTACTTGCAATTATGTTTTTATAAGGCTTGTAGAATTGTCGTATGCTTTACCAGTGTTCATGTACTGGTTAATCTTTTGGCTTTACAGCTGTTTTACGACTTTGCAACTATTGTTTATGGCTCACATAACCAACCTTTGGTTACTTGAGCTTTCTGTGAATGCGCATTAGCCAGCGCTGGGTAGGTGTAACAGCCTGCCCTCTCCGAAGGTAGGGTAAGTAAGGTCAGGAGGCGTGTAGAAGTAAACTGTGTTCTCGGCATGTGTGTAAATGTATATATCAAGAGCCGTGGTGTCTGTGCTGTTTCAGTGCACTTAATTGTCGCTACACCGGGTCGCATCCTTGACCTGCTGAACAAGAATTTGATTAAAACTGATGAATGCAAAGTGCTGATTCTTGATGAGGTGAAGTAGCAAATATTGATCGTTGCATGACTGGTTGTTTAGTGGATAATGTTCTGACACATTTGGCTTTATTACTGTTATTGCAGTACAGAATTTGGGTTAGAAGGAAAATATCCATGCCCAATGTAGACTTTGGCTCAGTCTTGTGCTGCTATTGGTGATATGGTTTACATTTAGAATTGAAACCTGTGCTTTTCTTGTATGTTTTTTTTCACTATTTTTGTTTGTTATCACTAGGGTCAGTAGATAATCACGGAAACTGTGATTTTCATCAAATGCCGTGATTTTGCCTGAATGCCGTGTTTTGCCATGTTTTGCCTAAATGCCTTGTTTTGCCGTGTTTTTTTGTCAAAATGCCATGGTTTTACCTTTTATGCAAGAATATTTTGTTTTTAATTAGCATCAGTTGAAGTTTATGGTGTGATTTTAACACAAAGATAATCTTTGCTTCTGCTGTCAGAGTCTGTGTGCTTTGTTACTTACTGGCTCAATATGTGATGGTGACGTCATCGTACAAATATGTATTTTAATGCTTCGTAGCGACAAAATTTTACAGACGAAAACCTTGCACTGCATGTAAAGATGGTCGTCAATGCTAGATTTTGAGTTTTATAGACTGTATAATGCTCTTTGGGCCTGTGATTTGATGCCATGTCTCTGCCATGATTTACCGTGATTTTTGCAATTTTCACAAAAGTTTGCCATGTTTTGTACTTTTTTGCTGCGATTTTCTACTGTCTCTAGTTATCGCTAACATTTCCGGTGAATAAAGATGGTGATATACCATACAGAAGTTTTTCTAGGGATTGATTTTGTTGGCACAGCCTGTATACAGTACCAAGAATGCCTGGAGTACTTTGACCTATGCGACATGCAAGCATATCTGCGTATTGCTGGATGTTTGATTCACCCGTTGTTGTCGACTGCGTGTGTACAGGCAGACAAGTTGTTATCGCAAGATTTCAAGAACATGCTTGATGAGATCATTAGTTTTCTGCCTCGCGACCGACAAATCATGTTGTACTCGGCTACTTTTCCCATCACCGTTGAAGAGTTCATTGTAAGATGTTGACATGTCATTGCTTCCACTTGTACATGAATGTGTAAATTCACTACAGGAGCTATGATCTATGATTTATGCGAGGGTAAAATTTTTAATTGGTCAACTTTGCTCTGCCTCTCTTAAATGCACTAATTTTTACTTCTCGCTCGCTACGTTCCTAATGTAGAGAAGACGAGTATATTATTATCGGTGTAATATTGAGGACCGACCGACCGATTAACCAACGACCGACCTCTCTTCCTGGAAGAGCCTTATTCAGCAGCACATTGACACACAGTCATTGTGATGCAGGCAATATCACCTTTTGTAATTTTTGCTGTTTTCGATGTGCGAGTTCTTCAATGTTGCCGTTAACAAGTGTATAACCTTATGTTTTGTGCATTTATATTTTTATAATGGTGCCAGATAGATGGGGAGACAATTTCCAATAACAACTTTGACGCCAGTCACTATTAGTATAATATTAGTCCAGTCTCAAATTGACGCCGGGTCTCTAATAAGAAGCACTTAGAAGAATATAGGAGAAAATAATGCGTGCGAGGAGTACATTAGATTGGTCGCAATCTAATAATATTTCTTGTAATAAATGTGCATGTGATTTTTGTGGAAGATGTGAGATTTGACAATGCCGAATGGCAGAAGACAAATGAGTAACAATTAACAATTGCATGCACACCCAGTGTTGAAATGACATATCAGTGCCACTTATTTGATTACGGATCAGCCTTTCCCATGTGTCTTTGTTTCTTGCTTTTTTGATCGCTTGTCGTAATAATAACTTTGAACACTGAGTCACATTTTTCAGATGCCCAGTTACCCCGTTTATGGTCTTCCTCATTGGCGAGTGCCAGCTGCATGTCTGTCATCAAGTCCGCTTGTAGTGAAGTGTGGTATGTCACGTGTCCAAAATATTGCTTGCAGGTAACAAGGTACATGCATTAGAAGGCATGTCAATGTTGTTGGTTGCTGTGTGTGTTTCCACAGAGAAAACATCTAGACAATCCGTACGAAATCAACCTGATGGAGGAGCTAACACTCAAAGGTGTTACGCAGTATTATGCATTTGTACAAGAGAAGCAGAAAGTTCACTGCCTTAATACACTCTTTTCCAAGGTACTGTACCAACTCACAAGTGTGGTTTATATGTTATCTTATTGTCATTGCAGTCAACTGCCAGATTTTGTTTGAGTCGGTTTAGGAGTTTTGGTTCTGTGAAGGGTTGAATTTTTGGCGTTCTCATAGAAAGCGGTGTCACCATTTTAACAGAGCTTGAGTTACCGTTCAGCCTGTCAGCATGTGCTGGTCATGGCAACTGAAGTCCAAGCAAGTCACCAAGAAATGACAACTGAAATAAGCACACTGTTTATTTCTGATACAGATAATCCTGATTTCTTTTGCTGAGCATCTGAAATATAAATGCAGAGAAGTAATGTGAAGAATAAATAAGTTAATGTAAACTAGAAACGTAGCATGTGATGAATGCCGGAGTTCTGCAGCGAGTCTTTGAGAAACAAGATAATGTTCATACGAACACGGAGTCTGTCCAATGCATTTCGATGGTTTATAGTAAATGTCCGTATAAATATAATCAGTGAGCCATTTGGACCGGTGGAAAAAATCAAACAGTTTAATTTCAAATTGTACAGCAGCAAAGATCCTTTCATCCTTCTGTATTATTTTAACTAAACAACAGACATTGTCAGTCGCAAGACCATTCGATTCGTCACTAGCGCTTTACTATAAAAGGT
>Ga0209454_1004849_pt1 | contig 10178 bp, 8 predicted proteins | sample WorMetHERISLAND1_2_FD_187400 | JGI IMG/M metagenome (GOLD analysis project Ga0209454, IMG submission 187400) | Marine gutless worms symbiont microbial communities from Max Planck institute for Marine Microbiology, Germany - Olavius geniculatus... | ecosystem: Host-associated > Annelida >... | reverse complement strand
GATTTCGTCATTTTACGGCGCGACAGGAATTGTCACTGCTATCAGTACTGTAAAAAAATAAATGAAAATTTGCTAAAGTTATACAACAAACTGCATATATAATGATACGAATAGGCTATGTATGATGATGACGATGATGTGTACATGAACAAATGTTTAAGCCTTATCGATTTTAAACAAGTTATGTCTGTTTATGCTTTTATATAACTGCGTCCATAGTCCATAGGTTGTATACTTGTAAATAGGTCATTTAGGTTGGTCGTTCTATGTTTGTGGTAGATGTTTTTAACTGTACAGTGTGTGTGTATTTCTTTTTTCTCTCTCTCTCTCTCTCTCTTGCTGTCAGGCTTTGCTGCTTTGATGCGAAATGAAGTATATATTATATTCGTACTATCCAGCACTTTTCCTTCGACGTTCGTCTTGTATGGTTCAATCACTCCACCTTAATAGCTTGATTCTGACATAGTTTCCTTGTTAAAGCACAAATTGCTCAAATAAATAGTTTGCTTAAGCGTGCCTACAAGTATGGATATGTTAAGTTTATCATTACTGTAGAGTGTAGCCGATTCCATTCCCAATTCTCCAAGCTCCATTTTCATCCTATCAACACACAAAATCAGTAGCCATCGAATATTAATCGTCCTCAAAAACTACTCATTTCTTTTGACTTAGCAAACACTTGTTATGAGACATATTATCGAAATACAAAACAATTTGCAAATACAGGGATAGGCCAAAAAGTGTCGCCATTTTGGTACTTTTACTTACTGTTTTGTTAGATGCATTATATTTGCAATTTTCATTTCTTCACGCATCATTTGCACTAAATACTGCCTACTGATGCAAACAGTAAACAGCGAATAACTAATTTAGACGGAACAGTTGTATCAACTAACGACGAACGCTGTTTGACTCACAGTAAGCGTGGAGAAACAGTAGGGTTCCGAAAAAATCATGAAAATGTTTTCCAGTAAATAAGCACATAATAAAAATTTAATTGGGCGTACTTAATAGCAAATGTTAAAACTGCTCAAACAGTAGGGCTGAGTAGGCTATAAAAATTTGGTGCTTTGCAATTTATATGGCATTACATTGACGTATAGTTAAAAAGAATGTCACTTTTGGCTTACCTGGTAGATACTGCGAGTTTTGTTTCAGACAAAGTTTATCATTCAAATTGTGTGAACGACAAAGAAATTACAAGACAATATACGTTTCACATCCTTTCTCTCTTCGCATCGCAATAATTTCAACGAACAATAATATGCAACATTCGCACACTAAACACATGTGTGCGCAAAGCACACATTATTTCCAACAGGTAAAAACATGACTCAAAATACAACTAATCCACATATATCAAACTGAAACCGAAAAAGTCGAATTAACAACACATCGTATTGACGGTTAATAATATAATTTTACTAAAAATCGTTCATTTCACAACTTCATAATTATATGGAACACTATACAGTGTAGCGTATCAAATACGCAAAACCAGTGTTCACATAATACACGTATACTAACTCTGTTGACAAGTATAACAACTTAAATATACGTTCATTATAGATACAATAATAATCTCAAATAGCCTAGCATACATGCTTTAACTGCGCACGTACGAAGATCATATAAATTGAAACAAGACAGCATGCAGCTTTTGCAATAAGCTTATTCCAACTAGCGTACACTGTTTCTCAACAGCAGACTGCAAACCAGCAAATTGCAAAGTACACTACGGTACTATTTAAGTTCAAGCATTACGCCATTTTGGATGAATCGAGTGTCCAGGCCTCTACATTCATTCGTAAAAACCGAAGATCTTCATCCACATTGCATCAAGCTGCTTCAAAAGTTTTGGTGCCATACCTAGAGCTAACAAAATTCAGGGGAATGCAAATAAAAATTTACTGATCCATTCCACTTCGTGGCAGTATGCTGAGTTTTAATTTACGTTCTTCACACATCTGGAGTTAGCGTATACTATTCCAAAAGACCAACTTCCTCCGCCCATATCTCAGCCTGATTAAAACAAAGTTCCACACAAGTTGGCCAACAACACAAAGTAACTTTCGGCTATTAAGTGCGCCAGCAATTTCTCAAAGCATCTCGGCTTTGCTCAGTTAACGGCGTAATTATAATTACGTAAGAAACGGAAAATGACACAAAAGAAACCATCACTGCGGTGCGCTGCAAAATGACGTTCGCTAGACACGACGCAATTCTAACTAAAAATGTCCTTCCGCTGAAAGTCATTCACAGAAGTTTCCCGTATTAACTTCATTACATTATAACCTTTCAGCATCGCAGCCTTTCAGCAAATCGAGATTTTCAAGCAGAAAAGCACCGTGTCTGAACGTCATTTTCGTTGCACACCGCAACACCGTAATCGCGCTTATTTTGAGTCTCATGATTACACAGTAAAGCAAGTAAAACGCGAGATAATTCGAAAAATTATGCAAGCATTCAATAACTGGAAAGTCTACTGAACGCTGTAGGCCAACATGTATGAACAATTTGTTATAACTTGGTACGTTCGTGAATCATGAGCGAAGAACAAGTCCTCGTCGTTACACCACTGTCGCCATGCCATTGCTGACATCATTCTAGCGAGTAAGAGTTAGCTAAAGCCATTCCATGTATAAATTAGCAAGGAACAATATTGCATACAATACTGGATCGAGATAACTCCAGAATCCAATAGACCGTCCAAAATACTGCCAACCCAAAAGCACGGTCTTTAGATAACCACACAGATGAAACAAGCAACACAAAAACCGATTAAGCCTATCGAAGGCACATTTTTCATCTTTGCCCAAAACTTTACCAAATTATGTCGCATTTGAAGTCATTTTAGCTTACACATCAGTAAACATTCAGCAATTAAATGGATGTATAATTTCCCCTATAATCATCTAATTTTAGTCACTTCACCGGGCGTGTCATCGAAATGAAAAATGCCTCATTTATGTATATAACTCAATTTGGTGTATTGTGAACACAATGTTCAATAAAGCTGACGCATGCTGACTAAAAAATCTCAATTTATAAAAAGTCTTTGCGGGAAAATTCATGCACTTTTTCCAGTTATGTATATTTAAGTCCGGATCTTTAGACAGGATCGCATCTCCTTTAGTGAACGTTATTCTTTTGCAACACACCACAAGAACGTTAACGCCATAGGTGCGCCATTTTCCATTCCCTATGAAACAATTACACGCTGAAGTAAGTATAAATTAGGTGATAAGGAAAATTACACATGCGTTTAAACGACTGAAACCCACTTATGTTGCACGCCAAAATGTATCAAGTTATATCTGGTAAAGTTATAGGCGACGACGACAAACTGGGTCATTGATTTGAATACTCAAGTTGAGAAAATACTATACTTTGTGGATTTCGGTGTGGCACCATATGGATGACGTTTGCAGAAGTTCAACAGCCAGGACAATACAACGGAGCAATTCTCACAGACAGTGACTCACACTTCAATATTCTCTCGAGTTATACTCAAATGCTTACCGGTATACATACTAACAACACCTAAAAACCAGCATTGACGTTTGAAGACCCTAAGTATAATAGAATCTCTTGTCTTTCTTCTACTGGGCGACAGAAACCATTTCCGTCACATAAAAACCTGTTACTGCAGCCAACAGTCTTCTCATGGTAAGGGGCTCCATCAGTAAACATGAAAAGGTAGGCCCTAAACATCAATTGCCAGTTTTTTTTTCTCAAGCACCTACATCACAGTAGTCCAGTAGTCCGATTAAACAAATACCTAAGTACCGGTATAGTATCACACCATGGGTCACGAAGAACAGGACACCAAACTCTTGTCCATATCTTCATCAAACGTCGATCGATTTGCAAACTCCTTCCATTGGTACACGCGGCGGGAAATTTGCAATAGAGCTGCCATTACAGATCCCACCACACCTTAAACGCATCGCTACACTACCTTGCAAAATATTCAGCTTCTAGACAGCCGAAGCACCGAAAATCTAGCAGCAGCAGACTAAGTGCTTACACATTGTCGAGAGCTAGCTAATATCCTACTGATTTCAACTTTTTAGTACTCTTCTATCTTGGTGAGTTTTTTAAAAAAACATCCGTTGCACAAGTGATGATGTTTTATTTCCTTTTCACTTTTTGCTATTTTTATTTTGCATTTTACTCGTGTTAGATAAATGCTTGAAAAACTTGCTTAATGATAAAAAGCTAATCACATGATTAGCTACGCCAAAAAAATCCACAGACTGACTGACTGTACGCATCCGTAATGGTTAAAACAAAGAATAAAAACGTGCAGGTGAAACACCTTCTCTGCACAAGAAGGACTTTCAGTCAGCCACTCAGTGTAACGGCGCGTCGAAAGCTCGAAACTGTTACACAACTTTGTCATGTCAATGTTGCCTACATACAGCTACAAGGTTTATAGCAACTTCGTATTTCAGACAGTGCCCCAGCGCGTTGGACACACAAGTATTCATACAGATTAATATTTCCCAAGGTAATGTAGCGACGCACTTCAGGTGTGGTGAGATCCGTAACAATATCTTTACCTTAAATTTCCTGCCGAGTGCAACAGTGGAAAAATTTCGAAAATCTGCCAACAAGTGACAAAAATACGAATAAGACTTTGGCGTCTTGCTTTTACGACCTTTGGCATAAAAAGAAACAATCAACGGAAATACATCCGACTCCGACCGCTTAGTGACCAGTGCGGAAACGTAACTTAGCAACTTTTACGTCGCAGCGTTGCGGATTCAATATTAAAATAACGACGTAGGAAAAAATACGTTCGCTTGAGCAACTATAGCGAATGCAAATAAATAACATAGAAAATAGCGTATAGTGCCGTTTATATGCAAAATGAACGGGTGCTTTCTTCGCTAAGGGCAATCAATGTTGCCGGATGCTGACTCGTCTTCGTCGGTCAGAAATGGCTGACGTCGGGTTCCGGCTTCACGTATGAGAAGCCGTGGAAAGCGTTCTTTGCAGGACCTGCGCCCGCAGAGATCTTACGCACAGGGACAGCAGCAGTAGTCTTCTCCACCGATGCTGTACAGTCAACAAACCAACGCACTGATAAGTTACAGATTACACAAATTACTCAATTTACAGCCTGTTTTATACATCATTGTCATTCGTGCGGCAGCAGAAACACAAAGTTAACTACTGCAGAAAGAATCAGTCCAGGAAATAGTCAGAAAAAAAGATTTAGTGAAGAGGTAAGTCTTGAATCGCTAACGGAAGCTGGATAATGACTCGGCGGATGTCACGTCGTCTGGCAGGTCGTTCCAGGTCCGTGGACCGACAACTGGGAAAAACCGGTTGGTTGGCAACAGTTATCAACTTGACCAGAAACGGCTGGTGTCAGCAGAACGGAGAGGTCGGTTGGCGACCAGATAAGGTCGGCGACGTAACTGAGTGGACCAAAGAAGTACACTTAACAGTCGAATTTATATAGCAAACAGTACGCAGTTTACATAAATCTTCCGTTTTGCACAAAACATTATCAGAAGCATTATATTTTCCTATAAATTTAGTGCATTACCGCTATAGTAAGACTTGGCAACTCGAAACGTTTCTGGCTCTCTTACTTGCTAATTATTGCAACGTTAATAATTCTAAACAATTTCCTGAAGAAATGATCGACCATTAAGTCGAGCAAGCTGATTAGTTTTAACGCTAACCTTTCACTTTGTTTTGCCAAAACACCGAAACCTCAACATTGTTCAGGTGCGTTCGTGTTCAATTCTTTCACCCCTTCGTGGCTAAGTGAGCGAATTTTTGTTTCATTTCCGTTTTCACTATCATCGATAATAAAATCTAATAAATGTAGATACACGTGCTTACCCGGAATTTGCTCCTTAATAAACTCGGGATCGATGTGCTTTAGATCCATTTCTCCTGTCTACAACCACATGAAGTAATATACTGCATACAAGTCATTCCACTGCTACTGTTCGTTAAATAGCTACCCACCTCTTTTTAGGCAGCGTGAAATTCCTCGACATTTTCGCAATATCATAAAAATTCACCGCCTAAACTATTATGCTAAGTATGCTGCATTATGCTACTATACATTGGAAAGTGTAGCACGCGAATGAAGGAATTTAGGCCTTATACGAGACGAGACTGCGTACGTGCCACGTATATGATAAATGGCGACCGCTGTCTAAAACGGCATCCGTATACAATTTCAGTCACACACGTATCCAAAAAAGCGGGGATCAGATAAAAAGTATCTTCAAAACTCCAAAAATTCGAGCAGGTCACACTTATGCTGGCTTCAAAAAAAGGAAAAAAAACAGTGCAATCGAATTAAATAAAAAATGTAATAAAGCTATCTATCTTTCCATAGCTGCTGATATAAAAGAATGAAATATGACCCAATGCTTACCAGATCAGGCACGACGGGCGGCGTGAGCAATCGCTTGTTGAGTAGCTTCCAATTGATGGCGGTGAAAAATCTGTGCCGGCCGATCTCCTCAAAGTCGTGCACGGAGCCAAGACGTCGCAGAGTGTCCTTCTGAAGCAACTGCACGTCACAAAACATCCGCAGCGTTAAATGTTAGAACTGTTGATAACTGTTGTCCGTTGATAATCTATCTCAGAGATACAGAGTGTCACCTGCCATATGTGATCACGGTGTTATTTGCCGGCCAACCGACACAGGTAAGCGCGCCCCGCCTTAACCCCAGCCAGCCAGGCCATCACTCAAGTTATCTAAGTCTCATCTCCCACAGGAATGGAAAGCTAAGTTGACCTTGGTGACCTCGGTTATACTTTGGGACGGTTTATCCGTCAGCAGATTGTCACCTATCGTCGTAGTGACCAATTGATAGCGACCAAACCGGAAGTCAAACTCATCAACTCTTGATCCGTCCGATGTCCTAACTGCCATGCCGATAATGCCATCACGCTGCCACCAGTACTTCACCAAGTAAACTAACTGCTATACTGGTTGTAATTTGATAACTAAAGACGATCAGAAATCCCCTGAAGAGAATAGGGTGCCGCCACCTACCGAATACAAAGGACTCTGTATCTTAACTTACTAGCTGCAATCACGGTCACCTAAGAGTACTAAACCTGGCTAATGATCCAGATTCCCCAAAAATTCCTAAATGCCACCAACATTTAAACACTTCCTCAACGGGACATGCCTATTGTCCAATCTCTCTGCAAAATTTCACCTAAATCAGTTTGTATTTTTTTCCAATAATTCAGCAAAATTAACCAAGCAGAGGTTAATATTTCTTCATCTCTTCATCTTCTTCTTTATTAGCCAGTGATCAAAGTTGCTGCATTTCAGTTGCCTGCAGGTCCACCATTTTCAGGTCATACAATTTAAGCGTTCCCACACACACGCATACCAGTATTGTCAGCTAACAATAATTTGACGAATAATTACCTGTGACAAAATGTCAATGGCAGCTTCAGAGATGTTTTCTTTGGTGCGGAATTCGAGCGGTTTCTTCAGCGTCTTGTCATACATTTCCGTCTTGTTGCGACTGTAGAATGGAGGCTGCAACGACATCTCCAAGTTGATATACATTCTTCATTAAACACGGCACAATGACACGTACAAACGTTGTAAAAAGCCTTAAAATGTCTGTCCTTCCAGTTGCAATCTGGCGAAAATATACGGGCCCCGCGACGTTTGGGGACCCCGCCGTCGGCCAGAAATATAAAGTACGAGAGAATGTACCATTGTGAAAAAAAAATTCAAAAATTTTCTCCCCAGAAGGGCCCCATGAAAATGTTTGGGGCTCCGCTAGAATGCTTCCCTGGGCCCTGCTGTGGCTCTCGACGGGCCTCCGGCCGTGCATCATCTATCACAGCGAATCATCACTCATACCTGCCACCCGACAGAGGTGAACACATCCCACGTTAACTTTAACCAAGCAGGCTGATAGGCTTTCTGAATTTACCTACCGTGGAAAAATAAAAAGCTGAGCTGACCTGAATAAACGTTCCTTAAAACCCATACTACAAAAGCAGGTAGGAAAAGTAGAGAAATAAAACACTAGAGCGGAAATCGTCTCAATGACATGTTTTTCGAGAAAAAGTGGACAATTTAATTTGTTTACTAAACTGGGTTGAAAAAGAAAAACATTTAATAATTGTGCCTCGATTCATCTGTGAAAGCTTCTAACTCCATAAATAAAAAATTTGGCAATTACCGCTGTCGGTCTGTCATAAAAATTAACGAGTAATCAATCGTTAATTTTTGCAAAGTTTTCTAAAAAAACTTAATAAACTTACAAGTTCTATAAAATGCTAATTCACAAATGTGCGAAGATAAACGCACCAAACCAAAGAGCATTTCATAGAGCACGGAGCCCAAGCACCACCAATCGACCATCCGATCATACGGTTTCTTCAGCAGAATTTCCGGCGCCAAGTACTACACAGTTCACAGTTTGTTATAAGTTGCTTTCAAAATCTACACGCTAAATCCTGAATTTGCAGGTGTTAATCGAAAAATTAACTTCTTTTTCCCCCAACATTTCTAACGCACTACGCCGATGTTACAACGTCGTTGGTTAAAAACACGCCCAGACAGTTGCAATTTTCCTACAGGCAGCTGAAAATTACTGACACAGCAGTGATGGCGGAGCTGAAATTCTCAATATTGCCAAAACATTTCTCAAGACTGGCGGTTTTCAGTTCCAAATTTTGCATATTTGGACCAAAAATCTGCGACTGAAAAAATTTCCGACAGCCAAAAATTTGAGGCGGGGGGGCAATTATTTTCATACCCCCTAGCCATGATGCTATTGTGAATGGCGTGGTTAAGGCGCATAAAGAGTGAACAAACTGAACCGAACTGAAGTACACTCACTTCGTACACTTAAGAAATTTTCTTAACTTCCATCCATTTATTTTACTTTGTACAGCCGTGTGTCACGACTGATCCGCCAATTCTGTTCAGTTCTATCGCTCTGTACGCGCGTTACTTCCAGGGCGTGAGCTATCAGGAAAAAAACGCCAACAAAGAGACCTCTGGCGTGCCGCAGAACGTTGACGCCGTGTTTCTACCCTCGAAGCACTGCTTGCACAAGCCAAAGTCCGTCAGTGCCACGTGTCCCTGAAACATAAAACACGGCACTTGCATCACTTACATGTATATACCATCTCGGTATATAAAAACGTGAAGTCAACTTAGCCTTCCATCCTTCCGGGGAATGTAAATCAAGTATTAGTCTGTTTGGCTGGGGTTAGAACGGGGCATGTTCATCTGTGTCTCATGGCAGGTAGCAACGTGTGATTCAATATGGAAAGAGACTCGATAGCTCTGCGATGGGTTTACCATAAAAAGCTGTAGACACTCTTATTCTTTTAGCTTTGATTTTCAGACAAACAAAAAAGATAAAGACAAAAAACAGATGATATACCGGTAACTGATATCACTATTCTTCCTTGCATTGACGTCGCTAGTTTGACAGGGAAGATATGAACGATTGGCAAAATTCCACTACCGTATACGACGTTTAGCAGTTGGCCTAACTTCCGGAAAACTGGATAGTTTGTTTTCGTAAAAAAATCGTACTAACAAATCTCGACAAAGAAGTATGCACGAAATCTCTATACCTGAGCGTCAAATAGAATGTTTTCCGGTTTCAAATCGCTGCAACAAACACAATAGTCGCAATAGTGTTAACAGGCGCTGCCCAAATTGCTTTTTTTGTCAAATCAAACCCTTTTAAACACGTTAAAATGCAGAAAACACGCAGAAGATATTATAGCACAGTGCTGTCCAACCTTTTTGACACCGCGGGCCACTTAGTCAATTTTCCACCAGCTGATGGGCCGCAATCAAGGGGGGCATGGCCAGCGCGCGGAGCGCGAGCCTATAAGGGGATCTGAGGGCGGAGCCTCCAGCGGGGTCCAGGGGCAGAGCCCCTGGTCGGGGGGTCAAGGAGACGAAGCCCCCCTGAAGCTGAAACACTTTTTGCTTCCGAATGTTCAATGGAAACCGCAAATTCACCCATTTTTCTGAAATTTGGGAACGCAAAAGACCATCAAACATTGTTGAATTTTGCAAGTTGATTTTATCTGACTAATCACCAGACCAAAACTACAATTTATGTGAGACGACGGCGGGCCACATGGAATCACTGTTATAGCATCTAGTTACATTTTACCAGTAGATGTTACCTTTC
>Ga0209454_1004845_pt1 | contig 10179 bp, 7 predicted proteins | sample WorMetHERISLAND1_2_FD_187400 | JGI IMG/M metagenome (GOLD analysis project Ga0209454, IMG submission 187400) | Marine gutless worms symbiont microbial communities from Max Planck institute for Marine Microbiology, Germany - Olavius geniculatus... | ecosystem: Host-associated > Annelida >... | reverse complement strand
GTTGTATTAATGTGTACAATATTTTTTACTTGTTTATTATTTTTTGCCGCTTTATGTCTGACAATTTTAGCAAAAAAAAACAAAAATGTTGGTATTATAGATCTGCTAGAAACTCTTTTTAGAGAGTTTTTTAGAGAGTCTTTAGAGAGCTCTTTTTCTCTCTTTATTTTCTACCTCGACGCCTGCGACGTGTCATTTTATGAGTCTTCGCTTAATTTTTTTCTGGCTGCTTAGACGCTGATTATAATCTTCGGTTATGAGTGTCACATTGATTGGCCTCTCGTTAATGGTCTCGGTATGTCTACAGACTGGCTGCCAATTAGTTTTTCTGCGTCGAATTACATGAGCTGGCAAGGGTTAGACGACCGAGCGAGTACAAGTGGATAGCGTCGCACCGGCAGAACACAGAGAAATCCACGGAAAATTGTTGAAAAAATAAATTACTATAGTATTAGTCACATTTTTTGTAATTTCTATGCTATGACGCTCGTGTTTCTGCAATCGTCTAAAATGGAACTGCCACGCAAGCGTACAACGAAAGACGAAACCACCAGACCACGTCTTGCTATACATAGATGGCTTGTGTCGTAAAGGTTAGCGCGTTAGACTTACGGTCAAGAGCTCGTGGGTTCAATTCCCGGTCCGGTCGCTATCGTTATTACCAAAGTGCGTGATTGTCTGAAAAATGGTAAACCGTTTCCGTATATAACCAACCGCCGAGGTCAACTCAGCCTTCCGTTCCTCCGAGGTAAATAAATCGAGTACCGGCCTGTTTGCTTATGTGGTTAAAACGAGACACATTTTGATCCCACATTGCAGGTGACGCTCGGTAGCTCTGAGAAGACTGAAGTAGGTTACGGAGCTAAGAGGTTAAGCGCTATATACACAACCTTTGACTTTTTAACCTTTGTTCGTTTATACTAATAGACAAAAAGAAATTACCGCACTAAACTAATCCCAGATGAACTGCATTAAACCAGCGTACGAGAAAGAAACCTTTTAGCTTAACACGAGTTCAACCGTTTCTTTTTCTTTCGCGGGTTGCTCAAGTAATGTAGAACGAAATCTAGTAGTTCGATACGAATTTCTGCAACCGGAAAGAACGTCCACACAAGACTCGAAAAATGCGTCACGACAAAGTCGGGATTAATGACGTCACGGACCATTAGTCGGCATTCTACTTCTTGTTACCCTGGCTGATACGGATCTCGGACAAGATCCAGGAAAGCCCACTAAAGCTTTCGTGATGTGCCATCAGTCCAATTTCGTGCCGGAGAGAACTATCGTAGTCGTCGCCGGCGCCCGATTTTCGATCCGATCGCAATGGGATCAACGTTTGGGACTTGCCGACGGAGGACGAGGGGGCGAAAAAAATGGGTAGTCCGACAGTTTGGGTGATTTTTCTGTGGTTTCTTGGGGCAGACACCTTGAATGGTAGAACAGTTGCGAGGGGCACCAACGGCGCAGTAGTCCGGGAGTTCCATAAATGCTTTTCCACGTTACTTATGACCAGTTAGCCTAACACAAATTTTAAAAAAATGTTTGATGTGCTGAAAACGGTTTTAGTTGACTCTAAGAATATGAATGCCGGTCAGAAAATTTCGAATATTCGTGTCAGTTAAAATTTATTTTCGATTAATGCCTACCACTACCTTTACTACGAACAAACAGCAAAGTAATTCCGTAAAAGGCGGCATTGCTGAGCTACGGTGCCACCTGCTGAATCACAAATCATTTTTTTCGCAAGTGGGAGGCAATTGCATGTTTTTTGCACCCCAAACACCCCAAATGTTCCTTTCCCCTAAAGGGTTAGAGACCCCTTTCTTACACAATGTGTCATCGGACCCAACAAATATGCCTGCCAAATGGCATCTAGATCCGTCAAAGGGTTTAAGCAAGGTATACGAATGTGACAGACGACAGAGAGACAGACAGACCACGCTATGTGTCGCAATGGCCGAAATCGCTCACAGCGATGCTGCCTGCATAAAACCCGACACCCACAGAACAACCCAAAGTGTCCGTGAACAGGGTGACATGATTCCAGCCAAGATGTCGTCATCGAATCAGAGAGGAGATGTTGGCGGCGGACAACTGTGACGCGCTCGGTCGAATACAATCACGATATCTGCTGCAGTCGGTCGGCGTGCAGACAGCTAGACAGACACTCGAGGGAACAGTCGCGGAAGTCGCTTCTTCGCCCGCCGTCTCTCGTACGAACTCGGTTTAATTATACAACACGAAGACGACCGAACGAATGTGCGCCGGTATTGCGATGATTCCCACACTTCGTTCATGCCTGGAGTGCTACGTTCTGTGCACTGTCCATACAGCGAGGGTGTGAGACTGTGATGGTATTTTAGTGCAGCTTCTATCAGCTCCAATATCCCACTTATGAAAATACATTCCGGCTTTTTATTCACAGCTTTATAAAATGGTTTATTGATATATAACAACAAACATCCAAAATCAGCAGTATTTTTGCCAGGGCTAAACTTACGACGATGCATAGGCTATTGGTTACCGTACGTTATTCTACTGTTTTGCCTTCTCCAGCAGCGGCTACCCACTTCCTCTTGCCACGTACATAAATCGTCAACCGGCACAGTAAAACAGTGTAATGAAAGACAGAAAACGTCACACAATCGCCATTGCAACGAACACTCGGCACAACCTCTGTCCGACTGCGCGACATCTTGTTGCGTCACCCCGTGTACGGATACCTTGGGTGCGTGGTTCCTAATTGGGTGGCCGGTTTATCCTGTAGTAAAGGTAGACATTAATCGTGATCGAATATTAACTGATGAAAATACTCAGACTTTAGAGATCAGCCTTCATATTGCTATATGCAAGTTAAAAATTTCGCTGTTACGTCGATGTGACTTAACTACTCATAAGTAATTAACCGTAGTCGGAGAGCATTTTGTCCCGAAAAACCCGCCACCCAAGAAACCACCCAAAGTGTCCGTAATCAAAGGAACTTAATGCCACCCAAGATGTCATACAATCACATCTGTCCACTGCGACGCACATGGACGTAGGCTGATCTTTCCGGGCCAAGCTAACCGACCATCTGTCACCACCGACGCCGATTCTACCGCGTTAATTAACGAATTAATATGATCCACACGCACCGACCGACCAACCGACCGACTACTGCGATCAGCCGACGACTAGTCTGATTACATTGCGACATATTTTTATGGCCCGGCAACATAAATAATATTTTATTTTAACTGCATTGAACTTATGACAGTACCGCCCGGATACTTTCCACCACCGAGAAATATAGGCGACGATTTTTGTGCGTTTGATCTAAGTGGCTACTTGTTATTCTTCGCTGTCTTTCATTAAAACGATTTTTTCTCATTTCGTTCATTTTTGGTTCACAATCGATATGTTTTTTCTTTTCTCTAATATTTGATACAAACTCACATTATGTCAAAAGACTAGATTACGAAGAACAGAGAGAGGAGTTAGGCCTACATAATGCAACTTATCAAAAACTAAAAGCTAAAACTATCAGCAGAAATGTCGTTTGATATCGTAAACAGGTTAACCCATCGTTTTAATTTCGCATGAAATAAGTTGTTTCGACGAGTTAAATGGTGAGACTATTATTTCTGTCCGGGAAGGTTAATGTCCGGACATCGAGGTCAGTCAGCGTGCAAAGTGTTAAGTGCATTGCGTATAGTGACCGAATGCTGTTAGCCAGTCTTTTTACCACTACCTATCCTCGCCGACGTAAAGAACGAGCAAAAATGTCGGCAAGCCTGGTGCCGACATGTATATGGCCGCCTGTCTATTTGCCGCGGGTCGTACGCGCCCACGCACTGCGACTAGTGTGCAGCGTAGCGGGCGATCCGCTAGCAGTAAGTAAAATATTCACGTGATATGTGCGCCATATACTAAACCTCTGAACTTCATGCACTTCTGAGTTGAATATGGAAAACCGGTTAATCATGCCCTTTGGAAAGTTTGAGCAACCTTGGGTTTCCTATGCTTTTTGTTTTCGAGATAGCAGCCCGTATAAAAAAGACAGGCGAAGAGACAGACGGACGTGCAGATAATTAAACAACATCCGCAATGCGGCCTATTAAGACGGGCGTTAAATAATCACAGTATTATAATATAATCAATATCACCGACCGCCGAAAATCACTAAACAAAATGTCACCTACTCCGGGTTAGTTTTCCGCTGGATAATTTTATTCTTTTAGTCAATATGTAAGCCTGACTAATGTAAAATTGTCATTAACTAGCCAATGGCGGTTCTAGCCCCGAAAATCTGACAACGCTGTGCTCCGCCCCAAACGCCACTGGATAGAATGACTTTGTAACTGTAAATTGGATGTAGAAAAAATTCTCAAAGAAACGAATACGGCGTTACCGACCTTTTTGTACTGTGCATGCAAGTTGTCAAGATCGCTGGAAGTCTCCGATTCTGTCCTCATTAAAACCTGTTCCTGTATACGCACAGCAGAAAGCAATGATTTGCCATGTCATCATGCCGCGGTTTGCGGCTAGAAAGTTCCAGCTAAAAATATTCGAGCAAAGAAACTTGAAGAATCCGCAGCGAAAACTTCCTTCGTGCAGACCGTCGTCAAGCCTATAGCGTTTGGTCTGCATCTGCTAAAGCAATAATTATAGGTGAGTGCCATCAGTGAATCGGATTTGTGATCGAAAGACTGTGGGTTCAACTAATTTGGTCGTGTCGTGCAAAAACGTCTGTCGTACCATGAGATCTTAATTTTTGAACTAAGTTTCCACGCCCCTAATTCACACGTCCTCCCACCGTGTTTTCTTCCCTTTTTATTTTCGTTTTCCTATATTTACCTTTTTCCCTGTTTCTTTTAGGAACTTTATGCCCATTTTTGTATAGTCTGGAAAGCGTGTGAATTAAGCTTTTCCATTGAGTTCCCAGCTGCATTCGATTTTGGAACATTTTTGACCTAAAACGCATTTAAAAGCACGGTTTTATACTAATATAATTTAGGTCGCAAATTAATGTCTTTTTTCGAAGGACTGAAGCCTTTCCGTCCCTTACTCTGAAAATGGGGCATTTCCTCCAAGGTTCACAATTACGGTGTAGACGCTTTGACATCGTGTACGTGATTACCTTCGTCTTTGTATGATTCAAGCGTATGTCTAGGACTAGTAGTGCGTCTATGCAAACACTGCATCATAATCAATGCATCACAATCGATCATAACAACTGATGGACTTTTAACGAGATCGCACTCCAGTGACTCCAACGCAAGCAGATGATGCTGTACGTGGGTTAATGAAGTCAGTATGTTGCAGTAAATATCGTTACTGACAGATAATAAATGTACTTGCAATAATAATATAGCAAAATTATTCAAAATACGGCGCAAAACAATAAAAGTAAAAAAGTAAAAAAAACTTACATTCTTTTACTGCTTATATTTATTATAATCACACATACACGTTATTACAAATATTAGACTAAAGACTGCAGTATGTAACAAAAAAATTACACTAATAAACTACAAATAAAACTATAAATAGAAATCGTTTATCGAATTTTGATTTTGGCACTAAAATGTAAACAAAAATATGCTCGTAGAATTCGTCACAAAAGTCGACTTGGTGTTTGTGCTTAAACGTATTAACTCGAATCAATTAGCAAAGTTTTAATGGTTTTGATATTGTCGGCAATTGTTAGCGAATAAGTTTTGATGTGCAGCTAAATACAATTTACTCTTAAAATGTGTCTTACATGTTCTACTGCTAAAAGCTGTAACAATATATACGATAAATAAAAAAACACACTAAAACGAACGAAGTGTTCAGGTGTATTATTCGATAAGTAACTGACCTCAAGTTTTAGTTTGTCGCGAATGCGATGACTCCAAGCTCGGTATTCAGAGCCGAGCGACGCCATCTTGCCGAGGAAATCCTTCATCTCCTTCTTGACGAGTGGCGTGGCGTCGAGGTCAGCGCCGCCGCACACGTTCACCCAGCGCTCGACTATCAGCATCACGGCACGGTGACCCACCGGCGCGGGTAGCTCCGAACAACCTGGAGTAGCGGGAAGAACCAGGGAAAGGTTCGGACTGTGCATGACGGTGGTGAGGTGATCGGTCCGGCTGACGGAAGACATGGGCGACAGCGACGATGCATTGGAATGCCCTGACGGCGTGGTAGCCGTCGGCTCGCGGGCGCCGGACCCCGGCGTGTTCTGGCCGTTCCAGCAGAGGTTGGTCGGACGCAGGTTCAGCGAGGTCCGGGAGTCGGAAAGCGGAGAGGCCGGCTGCGGCGGAGATATTCTCGGTGTGGTGGCGAATTCGCTGCAGTTCGTCGTCGTCTGCGATCGGCTGGTGATCTCGACGACCTCCGTCAACCTCGCCACGATCTGATCATCCTGCTGCTTGCTAGCGGTCGACAGATCGGTGAAAGTCATCAGGGGCTGGTCGGCCAGCGAGATGGGCGACTCGCACGGCGTGGCCGCGGCGAAGTGAAAGACTATCGCTTCGGACGGCTGCGGTGTCAGCGATGACGTCACGCCGCCGCCAACGCGCGATGTTGAACTATCGGAGCGCAGCTTTGATCGATGCGCGGAACCTCCTCCGCCTCCGGTGCTCGTCGAGACAACAGCGGACTCGCGTGATGACGTCGACGACGAGTAAGTCTGTAAACGACGACGACGTAAACCGCCACAACCCCCAGCATTCCCACTATTTCCACCCACGCCGCTCCCACTGCCAGTGTCCCCGCGACACCCGCGACTGTCAGACGGCAAAGCCGGGACGGTGTCTGCATCGCGCGGTGTGCCGCGGTGGTCGGTTCTACCGGCGGCGGCGGGCGTCAGCTCGTTGGTATTGGTGTTGTTGTTCTTCTCGCGTCCGTTGTCGATGAGCTGAGCGCTGAGCACGTGAAGGTACTCGAGCTGATCGGGCACCGAGCTAAATCGAGACATCGACAGACCGCCACCCACCGAGCCAGCGTCCTCCCGACCACCGTCCGCGTGCTTCGACTGGCAGTGTGTGTCCAACTCGTAGATCGGCAGATTGATGAGCGTCTTCTGGAAGTCTTTGATCTCGGATTCGTCCGGCCGGCCGGTGGCGATGGAGGCCGGGGCGCCTGTGCCGCCAGTGATACTGGTGGTTGAGGATCGATGCACGTGCAAGCCGGCGACCACACTGTCGGTCGATCCGTCGATCCTGGACGCTATGAAGCCCTGCGACTGCGAGCGCTTGCGGAGACTCGGCAGGCGAAAGAAGACCCGCCAGCGTCGGTCGTCCGTGTTTGCTGATTCGCCGGCGGCAGCAGTCAGTGCCGCGGCGCTCTCGTCGATGTCCAAAGGCTGCTGGATGCTGTCACCGATCGTCTTCATGACCAAACCCATGACGGCTTGGACTGATCGACGACGCTTGGCGGACCCAACGCGTAACAGGTGTTTGTCCATGGACCCTGCACGTCGAGTGCGTCGTGGTGGTGCTCTGAACTCGTCGTCCAATTCACTCGTGATGCTCGACGCTGCCGCTCCTCCAGGCACCGTAATATGGACGTGGACGTTTGACTTTCGATGAGGTCGTGAAGCAGCGGTAGCGACGGCGGTAGAGGCAGCCGGCGGATCAGTGGTCGACATCGTCCAGGCGGGAGGACATTGCTCGGACTCAATGACCGGGGGTGGCGTGAGGCTGTTGCGGTCAGGTGAGAACGGCACGGCGGCCGACGTGTGAAACGACGACGTTTTACGCCTTCGCAGCATGCTGCCAAACATCTTATGACAGAGCAGACGCAGAACAATGATAGGATGAACGACTAGAGGCAATGTGTCGAAGAAGCAGTCACTGAACGGCTTGCGATATGATGCAGTACTAGCTATAACATCGTCTCGTTGCTGGTGACTGCTGAAGTCCATGGTCACCTGACTGACGCTAGATGTTGACTCGCAGCTGTCAACTTGTCGCACCTGGAGGTGACACGTCCGCGGAAGACTGTCGGCGTTCGTCGTCGTTATTGACAGCCGGTGCTCGCCGCGAATTTCTCTTTCCGCATCCTGAAACATCGCCACACAAATGACATCGCACTTAAACTGAAAATTTGTGGCAGAATATAGGATAAACGAGTTACGGTTGTTGTTCTAATAAATTTTAGTTTTAAATTTTCAAAACAAATACAGCCAAATTATCCGATAACTGACATGTGGTTTTTTAAACGACGCAACTTTAAAAAAACCTGCAAACTGGAAACAGTGGAAAGTGGCCAACTGTTAACTGTTGTCTTGTTTACTGTGTTTTGTATTGCACACAAGTGCACACAGTTTCCCGTGTCTGCTTTTTAAATGCGCATTCCCTGAATACAGAAAAGATCTGCCTGAGCATAAATACCAGTTAAATCAGTAGTTAACAGTGGCGTCGTAACCGGAAGGGGGCAAGGAATATTGCCGCTTCCCCTTAAATTTTTGGGCTGCCGGAAAATTGTCGAAAAATTTTCTTACATATCGAAACGAATTTGTCCACGGATGCAAAACTTGAGGCTGAAAATTCCCAAAATTGAAATTCTGAACATCTCTGGCGGAAATTTGCTGTTGTCTGTCGAAATAATCCGTCGGCTATTTGCAGTGTTTATCAAAACAAGAAATCTGATCTAATGCTCATGAGACGCGCGAGAGCCTATAGCAGTTCCTGTTCGCAAGTAATCTTGGTCTATCTCTATCCATTTCGTCGCAATTTATTCTTCTGCAGCCACAAATCGCCAAAAATCACTAAAACCAACATTTTTAGGATTCAAGGTCATTTAAGGTCATCGATGTTGACATTTCTAAGAAGCTCGTCGCTAGTACTTGTTATGATAAGCAGTATGTCTGTGCATATCTGCAACTATTTTCACGCTAGACAAGCCAACAACGGATAAATAACCACTTTTTAGAAGGGTACCCCTCTTTGATACCCGCTTGCGCAACCCTACTTAAACGTAGAGAGTTCGGACTTAAATCGCTAAAATCTACATTCAATGCTTAAAATTTTATATGCAAGTTGTTTTGGTCTATCTCCAGCCATTTTGGCGCAATTCACTTTTGAAATGCGTGTCGCAGCCCGAAATCGCGAAAAATTCACTAAAACCCGCTATTGTAAAGGTTCAAGGTCATTTAAGGTCATCGATGTTGACATTTCTAAGAAGCCTGACGCCAGTGCTTGTTATAATAAACAGCATGTTTGTCTTATCTGCAACCATTTTCACGTTAGACGAGCCTATAGCGGTAAAATAACGCTTTTTAAGGGGGGTGCCCTTCTTTCGCCCCCTTGTTCGAGGGAATCGCCTTTACCCAGCGGAATGAAATCTTGTCACGAAAATCTAGAGACAATAGGCTATCATATGGTGAAAACCCAAAATCTCTATTTCACCTGGTCTTGGATTGGTACCGGGTCGTGACGGACGGACAGACAGACGGACAGACAGAATTACCGTAGCTAATACGCGCTATAGCTATGTTAGCTCTCGCGCGTAAAAATGCAATTTCCTATTCCGCTCATTTTTTAACCCACAACGCCGCTGGTATAGTTAAAGACAAACGTTAACCTGTATAAGTTCGGCGACAATGCCTTCGACTGAGCCGGCCAACAGCTTATGCCTGGAGTCTTTCCACAGCAACGGACCCATCGCCATTTCATCGATGAAAGTGTCTTCAACGTTGTCGTGTAAGATTTGGTGCGCCGCGCCTCCGCCGTTCCGACACTGGACGTAGTCGAACGCTGCACGCAACAAGAACCGAAGTTATTTCGTAATAAGCGAAATTTCTGATCGGCGCTGTTTCCCATTAGTGAATCATAAGTAGGCAAGTGCAGTTCTCTGCTGGGGTGTTCAACCCCTTTAATCTCCATAGGGGTCATAAACAATGACGTTACAGCAGTGTTTGCGGCAATCATAAGCAAAGTAGTTTTTGCTGTAATATGTTTGCTCTGATTTTGATAAAAAGTTGTCCCGAAGTTCATGCATTTTACACCAACGCCGCGGTATTCAATCCAGAAAATGCACGTTCCACGTTACAAAATATAACTATACGTGTAGCTCAGAAAGTTCAAAACAAAACACAAAAATATTATAAAACTAAAATAACTACAATGTGCAGTTCGAGATACTGTTGTCATTGATAAATTTTATTCTGATATTATATCATGTATTCGCAAAGCTGTGGCTGTTTGTATC
>Ga0209454_1004844_pt1 | contig 10180 bp, 6 predicted proteins | sample WorMetHERISLAND1_2_FD_187400 | JGI IMG/M metagenome (GOLD analysis project Ga0209454, IMG submission 187400) | Marine gutless worms symbiont microbial communities from Max Planck institute for Marine Microbiology, Germany - Olavius geniculatus... | ecosystem: Host-associated > Annelida >... | reverse complement strand
CTTATCTTCCGTCCGTAAATTAGGGTTGTGGTTGGGGTTGCGGATAGAGTTATGGAATTAGGAACTTAAGGCTAGGGTTAGGTTTAGGGTCAGGGTTGGGGTCATAGTAAAGGTTAATGTTGGGGTTAGGGTTAGGTTTAGATTTAGGGCTAGGGTTGCGGACGGAAGATAGCAGTTTGGCGGTCTTATCTTCCGTCCATACGGACGGAGGGTCACTGAGCCATGACACCGGTAGTGGACACGCCCACTACTATGACATTTGCAAACAATATTACCGTCGGGTGGTTCGAAGCGCTTTGATTCTACCAGCGAATTTACGGTATTCTTGAGCAATATAACAAAATACTTGTCAGAAATTTTCGAAGTATCAGCAATTAATTTAAGCCCGTTTATCACATCCGAAGACAACTCCATATCAACCCTAGAATAGCTAATAAACCGTCCGATTCACAAAAATACTCATGCGGTCATGCCTATGACACACTGACCAGAAATCGGGCGCCAAAGAAAAATTCCAGAAAAACCGGTTTTTGGACTGTTGAGTCTGTGTGTGGTAAGCATAAAAAAGAACAAACGGCTGCACAAACTTCTAAGCAGTTAAACAACATTGTACAATGAAAAATGGATAACATTTCATATATTAGCATTGTTATAGATACCGATAGAGTATAAAAGTCGCATAAGCTTACTCATATAGGCCTAACACGAAAATCAAGGCCAAGACCGAGTCTTTGAGGCTAAAGCCAAGGCTACAATTTCGTGTCTTTGACAGGAATGTGGTCTCGGTCGAGACGTCTCGGTCTCGAGACGGTCTCGAGCGACGTACTAACGTCTCGGTCTCGTCTCGTACAAAATCCTCAACGTCTCGGTCTCGTTTCGATCTCGGACCGATGCGTCTCGGGTCTCGTCTCGGGTCTCGGGCCATTGCGTCTCGACAGGACTTTTTGTGCAGGCGCGCGCCGTGCATACTGTAGCTGCATTTAGAGCAATATTAACCAGCATGACATGTGTGGCTTAGAAATATTCGTTTACAGTGTTTTTGTCTTTCATTACTTATTTATCATAAAGCAGAATTATGTCGTGTCAATCCTTTTCGTCATAAAATGATCTAGTCGCAATGAAGATAAATCACATGATGTCAGAATGAATACTATCGGCCAAATGTAGTCGACGTAGGCCTATAAGGCTATAATCACCTGTAGTTTACTAATTTCAGTTGCTTGCAAATTGCGATAAATATAATGGCTCATGTCTGCAGCACTGCAGTTGCAATTCTTTATGGTGCAAGCCGTTAATTAGGCCCTATTCATATAGTTCGAGAAAACGTGTGAAGCCGTTCAAAAAAACGTAATAAGTCACGTTTTTTTAATTTTCAAAAAAAACGTAAAAAAACGCAAAAAACGTAAAAAAAACTTGCCTATATATAGGCTGAAATAGCGGAAAGTCTTCCAAAAAGTCAGGTTGCAAAAGGCATTACATGTAGGCCTATTATGCAGCGACTGTCGACTGTCAGTACTACTACATAAAGTTAGCACTTCTATATACTAAGCAGACAAACAGTCTGTTATAATTAGTCCACTTGTATTAAATCGTACGTGTACCGTATATGGAAAATTTTGCACATTCAGGTAAGATTATGCTGTATTGATATAATTACGTTTTTTTTCGTTTTTTTGACAGGTCATTTAAAAAAACGTAAACAGTCACGTTTTTTTGAATTTTCAAAAAAAAAACGAAAAAAACGTTTTCTCGAACTATGGCCCTATTGAATATTATTCAGCGATAATGTCAAAATAAAGTGCAAAACCCACAATATCACAAATGGAAAGCGCTTATATGCCATGTTGGCAGTTAATTAATCCGTATAATTTTTTCATTGTCAATGTGTTTCCCCATACGTCACGAACACACATAGCCTATAGGCTAGCACAGTGCCATGGTTAACGAAGACTGTTGAACAACACGCGCCGTTTAATGCCACACGCGGACGGACCGAGGCAGCTAACGCAGAACATCGTCACGTCCCATTAGCCGAGTTTCAGTGTTGAGAACTGCTTGGAGCTGCCCACGTCGCTATAAATATTATTAATTAGCTCCGTGAGAGCTGCCGCCTGTGGAAGTCGCGTCCATCACCATGAGAGATGTCCTACAGTAGGCCAGCGAGCACTGCGGCAAGTAAGTAAAACTCTGTTTTTTTTTTTGTTTTATAGCGCGCACTCTATCGCTGAGAGACCCGCCAGCCGTCAATCTGAGGGCTCACACACACCACTTCTGTTTAAAGATCACTTTATTGCACATTTAAGCTGAGTGTTGAAGAACCTCGGTCAATATTATTTTTGACAAAGTTGTAACAAAATCAGGCCCCTAACGCAGTGGATTAATGTTGACCACTGTACTCACTGAGTTAGCCTACAACTATCTTATTTCGCGTTCGATGAAAATCAGGCTATTTTTCAAAATGCAGTATGCTTACGTTTCACCACTTTCTATACAGTCGTAAAACCGTCCTAGGTCTATATTGCATGCGCACGCAGCTTGTGCAGTGCACGTTAAGCAGTCTGCACCATGAAATGTCTGCAGCAGCAGCAGCAACAACAGCAGTGCTGCTGGCGTTGTGTGCGCGTGGCTCTGCAAGTGCTGCACTGGATGCATGTCTGCATCGCTGATGGTCTAGTTATAGGCCTACATAGTTTTCACTGAACCACGTCGTCGGCCACGACGCGATGCGAAAGGCAAACCAGATGTGTGCCAAGATGAGAACTGTATTGGCCTTCACGGTTACCGTTACCGAGACGTTATGCCGTCAGGTAGTTTATTAAGAACAATCAATGAACTTCTGGTGGTGGTTTGTGCTTGCCGAGTGACCAAGTGCTAGTTTAATGTGCAATTATTAAAAACATTCGTGAAGAATGTGTTGCTTTTTCAGACTTATCAGCTGTATTTGAATTCGTAGTAGTTACAGCGGACGTTTATAATCTGTGACTTGACGTTTTTACGCGCGAAAGCAGCTACTGCTTTCAGCGCGTCTTAGCCATCGCAATTCTGTCCGTCCGTCTGTCTGTTCGTCACACGGGTGGATCAGTCAAAAACGGTGCAATATAGGATCACCAGATTTTCACCTTCGGCTGCCTGGAAGACTCTAGTTTCAGGAACCGTAAAGCTTTTTCAAAAATTCGAAGGGGGTCATCCCGAACGAGAACGCTAAATGAGAGAGAGTGGGCAAAATTTGCGATTTTTAGCCAATAAGTCGTTGTATCTCACTAACGGTGCGAGATATGGCATGTTACTATTAATCACTAATAAGAAGTCGTACACTGGCTCTCGATTGCTACCGAATTCAATGACCTTGGATGACCTTGAACGCTAAAATAGGGGTTTTAATGGATTTTTTGGCGATTTCGGACTGCGAGACACATTTCAAGAGCGAATTGCGCCAAAACTAATTAAAATAGACCGAAGGAAGCTGCATATAAAATTTTTAGAATTGAACGTAGATTTCGACGGCCCAAGTCTTGATTTTCTAGGTTCACGGAAACCTGCTCACGAGGACATCAAATAGCGGTACTCCCGTAAAAGTCGCGACGAAATGGCTGGAGATAGACTGACAATTTGCGAACAGCAGCTGCTATATCCTCTCGCGCGTCTCCTGAGCATTAGCTCAAATTTCTTGTACTGTCGACCGTTAGGTTGAGTCTTTGGTACGATGTGTCGTCTGTGGTCTATTATTTTTCTGTCGTCGGTGACGTCGTCGTCTGTCTGTAACGCATGTATTGTGGCTAAAATTGTAGGTTTTGCTGGAAAACATATTACACGATTAATTCGCCCTGTGTCATGGCTCTTCGCGTGCAAAATTTTAGCAATCCAGTGCAAGTGGGAAATTTTCAAATTTAGGGTTGAACAATTAAAAAAATGCGTTTGGAAAATGTGCATATTTCAGCCGATAAGTCGCAAAATGTGAGCATAGACGGCGCTAGAAATCTGAAGTTGGAAGCAACAGAGGGAAAGGGGCACAGGGCTCTTGCCAGGGCACAGGGAGGGGGCAATAAGTTGTTTTTGTGTGGGTCAAATGTCGACTTTATTTAGTTGTTGTGTGCATTAAAAAGACGCGGAGGGGTTCGTGGGCAGAGCCCTTGTTCGGCGGGGGAGAAGGTCAGGGGGCGAACCCTTCCCCCTTCAAGCTGAAACACAGTTTTAAGCTTTTGGACGTGCAATGGAAGCCGCAAAATTGCCTGCTTTTTCAATATTTGGAGAGCCAAAACGGGGCCCGGAAAACATTGTCGCAGGGTTCTCTGGGGAGAAAATATTTTTCATTTTTTGTTTAAAATGGTGCACTCTGGTGTGGTCAATATTTTTGAGCGACGGCGCCCCCAAACGTCGCGGGGCCCGGGGTGACTTACCCCTTCCTTTACCCCCATCCCCTCTCGACGGGCCTGTCTATAGCTACTTTAGGGATGATTTAAATCTGCTAAGTCGTACGGCTCTCCAGAGGTCCGTTTAGTTGACAGTCAGAGCTACTGCAGCTGTCTACAGTACAGTTACAGCAGGTTTTTTGTGATAAGCCTACGTAATGTCTGTCATCACGAAAGCAAAAGTCATTAAATGCTGGGTGCCAGGTCGTAAGTTTTTTTATGTACCAACGAATTTACAACGGTAACGCACATTTGCTCCGCGATATGCCCTGCCTGTACAGAGCTACGCAGTGACTGTAAATATCGTTTCAGCAAATTACCTATGCCATTCGTGCCCGCAAAATATCTAAAAAAAACAAGTTGTAAAAGAATTTTGAATGATATTTTCAATTGATTAGCTTTTGGAGAAAATCCGGGGTTTTGTCGTGGACCATTGATCATTTTCAGGATTTTTTGCCATCAGCAGATATCTTGCAGCATATTTAGAAAATGTGTTGTAGTGTAGGCTCAAAAACAATGGATTAGATTTATGACGACGTACCGGATCACGATTTGGAACCAGAGATTTTAAACGATTTCTGTTCTAATTTGCCGCAGCGACTTCGACGGTAGATAGCCAAGAATAGCCAGGCGGAGGTATGCGCTGTAGCGAATGCTTTGTGTTCGCTGTGCTGCAGTCCAATTCCGGTTATACACTGCTCGACTACTGACTACTACACTGTTGTCGAGTTGTCGCAACGTAATATGCATTAGTGGCTCGCTGATGATGGCAGCTAGAGAGATATACAATAGCAGCAACCGTAGCAGCAGCAGCAACAGCGCGATATTACACGCTGCAGTGGTAATCAACAGGCGATATAAGCTTACTGAGTACGGCTGTTGAGCACAATGATATGACGCTGCACAGAGTCTGCAGTCGTCACTTTACAGTACTGTTAGCTACTGCAGCTGCCATATGTGACTTCACAAAGCAGTTGTTTTGATCTCGTTGAAACCAGGTACGCATGCACATACGTTGACATATTCAGTTTGACATTCTGCCTTCTAGGCCCATCAGTTTCGCGCGCGGCATTCGTAGTCAAGATTCACAAGTAAGAGAGTTTCGAGAGAGTGCAGTGCTCGTAACGTGTAGTTATTTGCAAACTCAACTTAACAGTGGCGAATTCAAGAAAGGAGAAGCCGCATCCCCTCCCCATTGATTAAATTTATCTTATAACCAAATTAAAATTTTGTACAGAAATGCATTGTTTCTGCATAAAATTTTAATTTTTCGTTTTGGCGAGAGGGCACAGTCCCCTCCCCTTAGCAATATCCTCTACCCTTTCGCCCCCTATTCCAAAATTCTGGATTCGCCCCTGCCACCTATAGATACCTAGTCTTACGATGAACTACATGGAGTTTTTTTTCTATATCTCATTTACACAATTAAATAAAACTAATTCGACTAGCGCTTGTCGAGCAAGCTGGATAAGCGCTCGCATCGACAGGCTGGTCGTCGAACCAACTTTATCGTGTGAATGAGGTATTTATTACAAAAGCTCACGCTGATAGACACACTCGTCATTCAATGGTCGTCGTCCGCGCATAGCTGGTTTCAACTTTACCCTGACTGCAAAAGTTAAAGGTACCAGTACTATAGCTCTTTACAGGAAACACATCACAGAGCTACGGAGCGTTAGCTGCCGTATGGGATCACACAGTGTTATCTGCCTTCTGACACACAGGTGAACGTGCCCTGCCTTAATCCCGGCCACTCGATTTACCTACCCCAGAGGAATAAAAAGCTGAGTTAACCGAGGCGACTGGTTACATACCGAGATAGTTTACCTGCCCGCAGACAGTCACACATCCAAGTACTAACCTGGCCCGGCGTAGAGCAACTTCGCACACAAAATCTTACCGCTATGCCATGCTACCAATCCGTAGACCGTTTGAAACGCCTGATTCATCCAGTGCTTACACTGACTGTGCAGAGACTGCAGAGAGAGATGATGAACGCGTCGTCGACCGTCGAGCACGTAAGTGATGTCACGTGGTCGACGTCATGCGCTGACGTCACTCTGACGTCGTCGTCGTCGCCGCTGGACGATGACGAAGTCAACACGACACTGAGTTACGTCTACATCCTGCTGACGACACTGACGTCGATTCTGTCGATCGTCGGCAGCCTGCTGTTGGTCGTCTGCGACCTGGCGTTCCGAGACTTGCGCAGCTCGGGGCGTCGTCTGCTCACATGGCTTAGCGTCGCCGACTGCCTCACAGCCATCGGAAACCTCCTCGGTGTCACATGGTTCGTTTTAACCTCGGCCCTATCTCTCATCGTTTCCGACATACGACGTACCTACCGTTTAGCCACAATAGCGCATACTGACTTTCAAGGTCATCCAAGGACAGCAGGGGGCAGTTGCTTTACCCCAAATTTTGAGCTGTAGCAAAAATTGTGGGAAAATTTTCTTGTTGAAAAATTTTCGTCAAAAAGTTTAAAATACACATATACAAGGCCTAAACTCCCTTCCCCATTTTGGGGGAAATTAGGGGCAAAGATGAAATTTTGAGCATTCTGTCCGCCCGAAATTTGCAGTTGTCTGTCGGAGTCGGAATTCTGTGGGGAATCTGCGGTGTCTGTAGTCGAAAAATTGCAACTTCCTGCCATGCTTATTTTTTACGCGCAAAAGCAGAAACTGCTATAGCGCATCTTAGCCATCGCAATTCTGTCCGTCTGTCTGTCCGTCCGTCACACGGGTGGGTCAGTCAAAAACAGTGCAAGCTAGAATCACCAAATCTTTACTGTCGGCTGCCTGGAAAACTTTAGTTTCGGGATCCGTAATGCTTTTCTTTTCCATAAATTCGAAAGGGGTCACCCCGAGCAAGGGCGCTGAATGAGAGGGCGGTAAAGAAAATTTGCGATTTTTTGGCCAATAAGTCGCTGTAGCCTATTTTTTAACGGTGCAAGATAAGGCTTAGGTTACTAATTATCAATAATTTTCAGCATTAAGCGTAGATTTCAACGGTCCAAGTCTCGACTTTCTTGGTTCTAGGAAACTTGCGCACGAGGGCATCAAAGAGTGGTACCCCCGTAAAAAAGGCGTTATTTTACCGATGTTAGCCAATCTTTCGTGAAAGCGGTTGCAGATAGGCATGGGCATGCTGCCTATCACAATTACAAGCACTAGTGACGAGCTTTTTAGTCGTATCAACATCGATGACTTTAAAAGATTTTGAGCTTCAGAAATAAGGGGTTTTATTGTTTTTTTCTGCAATCTTTAGCTGCGCCGCGGGCCGCGCACTTCAAGAGTGAATTGCAAGGAAATGGCTGGAGATTGTCCTGGCCCAAGGCAATTTGCGAACAGAAACTGCTATAGGCTTTCGCGCATCTCGTGAGCATTAGCTGAATTTTTTTTGTTTTATCCCACGACGCACTTTAACACAAGTAGCCTATAGTTGCACGACTAGGCTACATTTGGTATTCAATTTAGCAGCACGTCTGAATTTTTGAAAAGTCTTTTATCACTTTTCCTAAATAGGCCTATGCTTGGCATAAGATTGTACAAAATCGCTCACTCTAGAATATTAGTATTATTATTATTAATGACATTTATATGGCGCAAGTTCGAAGAAAAAAAAATGCAGCAAATGTGCCAAGTCAACTGTTACACGCTGTCAGTAGCTTCTGACATGAAGAATGTTTTCTGCCGTCTACGAAATACGGACATGTCTAGTCGAAGTGCAGCTGGCAGACTGTTCCACACGACCGGACTGCTAACAGCGAAGCTGCGGTCACCGTAGTTCGTCGTCGTGCGTGGAACAGATACATGTAGTTGTCCAGATACGGCAGAGCGAAGGTGACGCTGACCGTCGTGTGATGACGTTGGGATGCAGTATGTCGACAGGTAAGACGGAGCCATACCGTGCCGACACTTGTACACCAACACGGCCGTCTTGAACAGAATACGCTGCCGTATTGGTAACCAATGCAATTGACGCAGTATCGGTGTCACGTGTTGAGATCTTCTAGCCCCAGTGATGAGACGGACAGCAGCGTTCTGGATGGCTTGCAGCCTCTGGAGCAACTGACTACTGATGCCGTTGAACACACTGTTACAGTAGTCAATTCGGCTGTTGATGAAGGCATACACTAATGTCATCATTGCCTCTTGTGTCAGTAACTGCTTAAATGTCTTCAGCTGCAGGATGCAGAAAAAAACAGGATGGGCTGAATGCAGAAACATGATTAGCTAAAGTAAGCTGGCTGTCCAGTACAACACCAAGGTCTTTGACTGCTGTTGAAAACTGGACCGCGGCGTTTGGAAGAGTCAAAGCGTGAGTGCTTAGCTTGTTCAGTTATATGGTGGCACCCGGCCGAGAATAACGCGCAAAAAAAGAAAAAGGAAAAAACGCTAACAAAAACATCGTCGAGCTTAACATTTAATTGTTGTTGTGATTTCAATATCTTGTGTTTGCTGTTTTTATTGCGAATATAACGCCTTCGAAGTGTTTTTGACCACAGTGTTTCGTCGATGTGCTTAGGTGGTATTGGCATCCGCAGCATGACGCTGGGGTGGCGTACTTGGCCTGGTGTCAGTTTCACTCGTCGCTGACCATCTTCTCAAGCATCAGCTCGTTTCTGTGGACGGTCGCCGTCGCCGTCAACGTGTTCCTGTGTGTCGGTAACAACGCGACCCAGCTTGCCGCCAAACTCACTGCGCTGTACCACGCCGTCTGCTGGACAATTCCCGGTACAGTTACCGTAAAAATACGGACTGCAATGTCAGACTGTATACAGTATTAAAGCAGTGTCGTACCATTCGACGCTTCCCGGACCTTATTTTGTGCATTGCATTACCCCTTGTCTTGTTTTGTCTGTTCCATCCTCATTGATAAGGGTCGGAGATCACGAAGGAAACCAAAGTCCTCCATTGTTGTCTGTCCTTACGGCCAAACAAATCACTTCTAGGATTAATCGGTCATGTTTTGCGAGAACAAGATCACGCGAAGATTTCACGCACGACAGACTAGACTGGACATCTATGCTGCAGTGTGGGGGCCACGACTGCAGAGTAATTTAAGTAAGTAAGCATAAGTAATGTTTATTGACGCGTTACAGATATGCTGTAGGCGTTTATGGCAGGATTTAATTGTCGTCCTTCTGTCTTTATGTCATGAATGTATTGTGGCTAAACGGTGCGAGATAGGGCCATAGGTTGCTACTGACCACTAATATGAAATCGTCCTCCTTAGCGACAGTTGGGCTTCTTGTATTTTGTGTGGCGTGGTTGTAATGGCGAGCAAATGATGACGTGTCTACATGCAGGAGTTGTGGCTGTGGCCGCTCTGTCGTTGGGTGTCCTCGGCTTCGACCATGACTTACACCGACCCAGCTGGTGTTGGATCGACTCCAAGGTCCAGCTGCTGACGACACTCTGCTGGCAGTACATCACTGGCAAGGCGTGGGAGATCAGCTGCTATGTCGTCATCGTTGCCCTCTACGTCCCCGTCAAGTGCAAAATACAGAAACAGGTGAGTAAGTTAGGACAAGGCGACAAATGCGTCGACATAAATTTCGTCTAAATCAAATTTTTTACGCAAGCCGAGTTATAGCCAATTTTGTCCCAAATTTCGTTGCCATGGCAACGGGGGTCGGTCGGGAAAAATGCAATTGGCAGCATTCGATGGCCCATCCCCGAAAACTTCCCTACAAGCGCATTAAGCGCAACAATCTCGCAAAAATCGGCCACAGCCACAACTCCTGCAAGCCGAGTTATAGCCAATTT
>Ga0209454_1004842_pt1 | contig 10181 bp, 8 predicted proteins | sample WorMetHERISLAND1_2_FD_187400 | JGI IMG/M metagenome (GOLD analysis project Ga0209454, IMG submission 187400) | Marine gutless worms symbiont microbial communities from Max Planck institute for Marine Microbiology, Germany - Olavius geniculatus... | ecosystem: Host-associated > Annelida >... | reverse complement strand
GCCTTGCATCATCTGCAAAAAGATAAATTTTGACATCTTCCCCGCATGACTCGATTAAGTCAATTATGTAAATAATGAACAAAACAAGCCCAAGTATTGAACCCTGAGGGATGCCACTGAGAACATCGGACCACTCTGACACAGGGATGTGCACGAGACCTTCTGAGCCAAGACCGAGACGAGACCGAGACGAAACGTTGCAGTTTCCGAGACGCTAGCCAAGACCTTAAAGCTCCCGAGACTCTCGAAAGGGAGCTTCAAAGTCTCGCCGAGACGTTTTCCGTGGCGTATATGGTGAAACACATTGACGATGAAAAAAAAATTATACGAATTAATTAACTCGCACCGTGGTAAGCACTTTCTATTTGTGATATTGTGGGTTTTTGCACTTTAGTTTCACAATTATCACTGTACAATTAACGGCTTGCACCATAAAGAATTGCAACTGGAGTGCTATAGCCATGAGCCATTATGTTTATCGCAATTTGCGAGCAACTGAAACTAGTAAACTACAGCTGATTATAGCATTAAACGTCGCCTACATTTGGCTGATAGTATTCATTCTGACATCATACACTTTATCTTCAATGCGACTAGGTCATTTTTGACCAAAAAAGACTGACATGACATAATTCTGCTTTATGATAAATAAGTAAATGAAAAAGTAAAAACACTGTAAACAGATATGTCTAAGCTACAAACGTCATGCTGGTTAGTATTGCTCTAACTGCAGCTACAGTATATGCACGACGAGAGCCTGCACAAAACGTCTTGACGAGACGCAATGGCCTGAGACCCGAGACGAGACCTACTAAGCCGAGACGAGACATATTGCTCCGAGACCGAGACGAGACCGAGACGTTGAGAATTTTGTCCGAGACGAGACCGAGACGAGACGCTAGTACGTCTCGAGACCGTCTCGAGACCGAGACGTCTCGACCGAGACCACATCCCTGCTCCGACATAACTTCATCAATCTTAACCCATGTTTTCTACCGATAAGAAAAAACTCTATCCATAAAATTATTTTCTTATTTTCCTGATAACTATATAACTTGGTAATAAGTCTGCGATAGGAAACTTTATTAAATGCTTTCTCGAGATCTGTATAATACTACAGTTTTAGCAAAATTTGACTTCGCCCAGTTACTTGTGACGAACGTTCGTCCATTCTTGATTAGTTTCTGACTATGTTGCACGACGTCGGTTGTCATAGAATGGTTAACTTTTGTACTGTAGGTTACATGTACAGCAGCTGAAAAACACATTACAGCAGAAAATGGTATCTTAGATCTGTCAAAAATATTAAATGTCACACATTTAAGGCCATTTGAACGCCCTCAAACACTTTATATGATCTTGTATAAAAATTTTGGCATTTTTTCTAAAGGTTCCGAAAATATGACGAGGGAAATTACTAAACAACATCGGCGTTCTTACTTCTTTTGTTTGACCCCTTTTCTGTCCAGGTCTCCAGGAACCCGTACAAATTTGTACAAACTGACTTACTGAAAGTATAGTTCTGGGGCTAGTTTTGCGACTGATAGTACTGTATGGGTGTGCTCCGAAGTACACATAATCCGTGCACTACAGCGCAGGAAGACGGTCGATGGTCATCCAAGGTCTTTTGTTGTAATACAAAAGTCTTCAGACTTTTTTAGATCACAGATTCCATAAAGTAAAATTGAGCAATCCGTACGTGCTACTTTCTTCCATCACGAATTACGAAACCTGCAAGCACGGATTTTAAATGTCCAAACACGTTCGTGCCTGTAGGCACGTTACAACAGGCGCGCGACGCCAGCGCATGTTGTGAAGCGGAAAAGAAATGGAGCCAGAGACTGAGGCAAAATGAATGAATGGGCGTCTTTGTAATGCCGTAAAACAGTGGCAGTAGGCTTACACCTGGTATAACAGAAATATTCTCGTGCCATCGTCCCACTAGATTATTATTATCAGTGGTGCAGCAAGCAGATATACCACCCCGTCCCAACTTAGCTGCACCGCGCAAATGCAGCTTTGATAAAGTTAGCTGCATTATTCTGTGGTCATAGGCTACGTGCTGTGTCTTCAACTGATCTGTCGTTGTCGTCGTTGTCGTTGTTGCTGACAATCGTCGTTAGGCCTACTGTTGGTGCACAACACCTTGGTCGTTATCTTGACCGTAGCTGGAGACGTCGTCCAGGCCGTTCCCGGAACAGATGCCTCGACCAGCTTTCCAGGCATGGACAACATCGGGACTATGCATATACGACGAACACAAGGGCCTATCATCAATGTCGTTGTTGTTGTTGAGAGTTGTCGTTGTCAAGTCTATTGCTGACGAAGATGAAATCGTCGACGAAGAATGCGCCGTTGTGAAGCTCCGTCTCTGTGCGATATCCGTTCGACTCCATGTACTCTCTGTACGCTTGCTTGTCCTGCAGCAGAACCCGCCACATCAATCAACCAACCAACCAATCAATCTATTCATAAATAACGAAACGAAAAGACGGAAGAAAAAAACAAATTTTCGCCAGAATTGATTTAGGGTAGCTGCTTTCTGCAGGAAAAATCACCATCCGTAAAACGGCGTGGGCCTATAATCAGTAGCGTCGTGGCAATTGCCCATGCAGCCCAAATTCTTGTTTGTCGGAAAATTGTCCGAAAATCTTCTTGTCAAAACATTTTTTTGATAAAAAAGTGCAGAATTTGCGACTGAAAAACCTCAATATGAAACATTTAAGGACACCATAAAAATTCTGAGTACTCGTAATCGCCTTTGTCGGAATTTTTGCAACTGTCTGTTGCAATTCTGTCGAAAATTTGCAGTGCCTATCGGAAAAATTGCAACTTCCTGTTGCGCTTACTTTATACTCCACGACGCCGCTGCTAGTAAGTAGTATTAGTAGTAGGCCTACAGACCTTTCCGCGCTTGAACTCAACCGAAAGTACTCTGATGTCAAGTCGCTGCCAGTCGATGGTCTTGAGGACAGGCAGCTCAAAGCCCTCAATGTCCAGGCTGAAGTAGTCGACTCGGCTGCGGTTGAGTGCGTCCAGGATCGTGTCCAGTGGGAAGCAAGGCACTGCCGCCTGGACTCTGTTGTTACTAGCAGCGGCGGCGGCGGCCGCATCTTCATTGACGATCAGTCTACCACGACCACGAGTGTCGCCGGCGTATGGTAACTGAATGACAATCAAACGTATACATGTACGTAGCAATAATCATTTCAATTTGTCTGCGGTTAATAGCGTCGGAATCTTTACGGTGTATAACCAAATATACTACACAAAATTTGGTATAACCAATGGTAAATGGGTGAAGGTAAAGGTACGCCCTATATAGGTAGAGAAATACAGCATACTGAATGTATCAATGTAGCGCGCTGTTTTTAATTTTTCATGAGTCCGACTGGTAATAAGAAGCGCTATACAACTGGTAGCTGATTGGTATGAAAATTAAACTATTCACACTATCGCAACACTCAAGAGATTATATGGTTTCAGTGCATCACTTACAAGTCCAATGGTCATGCGACCGACAACGCTATGAATGGTCTTCTCAAAAGCTCATAAGTGGTAATCCAAAAAATTTAAGGTTACACAAGAGCGATATACTGGTAGTAAAGGAAAGTTTCTTTTTGCGCCACCGTTTAAGATAGCTCTGTTATTGGCCATCTAGGACAACGTAAAATACACAGTATTGCGAGCCAAACCATCACGTGAGAGAGATGACTGACAACGACCCGTATTTGCACTTTGTTGACAGATATAATTGAACGGTAGTATATAAGTAAGATGGCGATGCAGCAGAACATGCCTTGGTGAAGTATTTGTAAGGACTAAGGCAGGCGTTGAGGCTCCAGACTCGTCGGTTCTTGCCAAGTAGTTGTGTATAAAAGAACGGATCCATTTCAATCAACAGTCCCTGCCAGTGACGCTGTCGCTCCAGGAACGCCGTGTTAGACAACCGCTCACCGTCCAAACCACCGCATTCCACAAAGAACCCGCCTTCCTTTACCACAACACAGCCAAGCTAAGGCTACTACTACTATACTACCACTGTACCACTAGGCTACACAACTAATTTGAGCAAAGCTCATGAGACGCGCGAAAGCTTATAGTAATTACTGTTTGCAGTTTGTCCTAGTATATCTCATTCCATTTCGTTGCAATTCACTCTTGAAGTTTGCGCTGCAGCCGAAAAGTGCCAAAAAATCACTAAAACCCCCTATTTTGAAAGTTTAAAGTCGTTCAAAATCATCAATGTTAAATTACTTAATAGCTTATCGGCAGTTATTTTTACGGTAAGCAACAATTAAAGTCTATCTAATTGTCTATCTGCAAGCGCTAGGCGAGCCAACAGCAGTAAAATAACAACTTTTTAGGGGGGTAGCTCTCTTTGACGCTCGCGTGCGGAGACCTCCTTGAACCTAGGGGGTCAGGACTTTAAGTATTAAAATATACGTTTAATGCTGAAAATAGTATGTGCAGGTTGTCTTGGTCTATCTCAAGCCATTTCGGCGTAAGTTACTCTTGAAATGTGTGTGGCAGCCTGAAATCGCAAAAAATCAGTAGGCTTAAAAACATCTATTTTGGGTGTGCAAAGTCGTTTAAGGTCGCTAATCTTAATGTCAATCAAAAAAGCGTATGGGACTTCCTATTATTGATTAATAGTAGGCCTAACCTAGGCCCTATCTCGCACCGTTTCTGAGATACGGCGACTTATTGGCTTAGAATCGCCAATTTTTGTATCCATTCTCATTTAGCGCCATCAAGCAAAGTGACCCCTTTAGATTTTTGGGAAAAGCTTCACAGATTTTAATACTATTATTATTATTATTTACCCTCGGTACTCCGTTCCCGAGGTAGCCTAAAAATTAAGCACGAAATACAAAGGTGGGTACGATCGTCAGTCCGTGCAATCAGCGGCCGGCAAACTGTCGTGCAACAAAACAATATTGAAGCGCTGCACCAAAGCATTATTAGTACGTGTAGTATTAGTAGTAATAGTAGCAGTACATGGTAAAGGTTTCGTGATTCTAGCTTGCACCGTTTTGATACAATAGCAGAGTGTGACAGACAGACACACACAGAGACGGACGCCTAGGCTATAGCTAAGACGCGCGAAGCATTCTGCTGTCGCGCGTAATTGTACCATGTAAGTCTTGGAGCAGATGCTCTATCTTAAAAGTAAGCGGGCTTCAGCCGTTTAAAAGGGGTTAGTATAACTCAAAACTTTAGCTACTTACTCGAAATAACAGCAGTAGTTAAAAATATTTTTCACACATGTTTATATACATGTAAATGCATAATTTAACCTTTATAGTTAGCTTCCAAATGCACCTTGCAGGTCCAGAATGTCCGAAAATCGACAGCGACTGGCGCTTTGCCCCAGACGACACTGATGGGAAGCTAACAGTGATCTTTTGAGTCCACGGTCAGATTTAGGGATAGACTGCGTTGTATGAACAAAAAGAGAAAAGGAAAAAAAACAAATAAAATAAATGGGACAGTTGCTCCAGAGGTTCAGTTCAAGGGAATAAGTTTAAACATTCCTGACTACTGCTACTACCACACCGAGTCCATAAGCCCCTATACACTGTGTCTCAAAAAACATCCCCGACATTTTCGACTGTTACTTGAAAACCAATTGTCAGATTTTAGTAATTTTTGGCATGAATATTCCTGACACCACTTGCCATCAAATGACGCTTGTTTCTGCACTACTTGGGGAAACACAATCAACGAAATATAACTTTTTGTCCAATGCAATGTGATTGCTTAATTAACATAACACGCAAAAACACATTTTGTTCACATTTCTGACACTGGCTGACATTTCATTCAGTTGGCTATTTTTAACTGCCTGCAGTAAAATTGCTTGAAGTGTTGGCCCACTATGCAAACGCAGGCAAAGAGACGCTTTCTCCATTCATTGACAGCAGTGTCGATAATGTTCTGCTCCAGATCAATCTAGGCTGTACCAGTCGCTTCTTGACTTCACAAACATTCCTAAACTTTATCTGGTAAAAACGCTGCTGCACGACAGGCAAATTTTGTAATAAACTGGCTCTCTAAGCCCCCAGATTAGAATAAAGAAAATTTATCGCCGTTTTTCATTCATTTTAACACGTATTATGCTTGCTCTGATTTCCCCAGGTAGTGCATAAGCAGACGTTGGGTGAGGTGAAAACTAAAACATTTATTCATTAGCCAGTAATGTCAAAAATATTTTTGTTAAAAATTATTAAAATCTGCTAATCTTTCTTCAAGTTACGATCGATAATGTCGGGGATGTTTTTTTCAGGTTTTCTGTTTATTTCAACACACGTTTCATTCGATCTGAATTCCCTAGGTAGTGCCGAAACATACATTGGGTGAGGTGGGAAACTGCATGATTGTTTGATGGCAAGTTGTGTCAGAAATGTCGTTACCAAAAATTATCAAAATCTGATAATTGGTTATAAAGTTACAGTCAAAAATGTTGAAGATGTTTTTTGAGACACAGTGTATAAAATTGTGCGATCGGCTCACGCCAATTTTGATTACCCGATCCAGAAAGATAAATAAACCGATAGACAGAAGGGCAAGATATGTAATGCGGCCTATTGGGACAGTCGCGTAATGAATATTGTGGAGCTCAATGCCAATTGACACCAACGACACCGACGCGACTCAACTCAACTGATGAGTAATTAAGTCGCATCTCGCGTCGGCGTCCTAGGTGTGAATCGGTCATAACTGATACCAGCAGAACAGTACTTGCCATTCTGCCAAGCAGTCGATCGACCTCCTTGGACTGCGGCGTTTCGAGCAGTTTGAACATCTTGTACGGCGCGTCGTTGATTGGCGGAGCATCGATGACGTCAGCAGCAAGTGCGATGAGTTCCGGGTCACGTGACGTCGCTCGGCGTCTGGCCAATGAGCGCACGCGACGTGCCACGTTTGGGTCGTAGTCGGTTATTAGACGGTTCGCTGGCCGTCTTGGAGCAGGTCCACCTTCATTCACAACCCTGCAATACACGTAGTAGTAGCTAGTCGTAGCTCGGAGTGGCAGCATAATGCAGCAACAGCAGCAGTAACGCTTTCTATAGGTCATGATGGTAACCCATTTCGAAACAGGTGAACCGGCCCCGGCTTAACCACAGTTAGACAAGCCGGTACTCGATTTACCTATCCCGAATGCATGGAAGGCTGAGTTGATTTGAGTGGATAGTTACATAGGCCTACTGACATGGTTTAGCTGTCACCCGTCCTATCAACAAGTCGGTCAATGTGTCAATAAATGAATCGTACCCCGCTGCTTCAACTCGTCTTTTCACGTTCTCTCCGTCCCAGTTAGCGCCGGCAATCGCCCTTCGCTTATCATCATCATCATCAGCAGCAGCAGCGCGTGCTGGTCCTGGTGCCGCGTGGTGCAGAGGCTGTCGCTGTGCGGAGTGGCGTGGGTTGTTCAATGCGGGCGGAGTGTAAAACAGCATCGAGAGAATGAACGTGATGTTGAATGACAGGCAAGACGCGATCGCGTACAACAGCAGCCGACGACCCCTCATTGCTCATCGCCGTCTGCTGGCAAGTAAGCAATTAAGTAAGTAAATACGTAGATGCAGTGGCGTCATGGCAGCGGGGAGAGAGAAGGAAGGGGCACTTGCCCCTTTCCCTAAATTTTGGGCTGTCGGAAAATTGTCGGATTTTTTTTTCTTTCTTCGAAAAAGTTGGTTTAGAAATGCAAAATTTGTAGCTAACTTCCGTTTTGGGGAGACTTAGGAACCGGTTAAAATTTTGAGCAATCATCTTTTCTGTGGGAAATGCAACTGTATGTCGGAATTCTGTTGAAAATAATTAGTTTGCAGTGCCTTGTCAAAAATTGCAACTTCCTGCAGGTTTACATTTTTAACCAACGAGCCCGCAGCCGCAGCACTTCGATCGACATAATATTTTCAAACACCGTAAGAAATCTTGGGAATAAAAACTTAAAAACCCGTTTTATAGCAAAAGAAAAGTGCAATAAAGGAAACTGCAAAAGACGTCCAACTACGACAGAATGTGCAGGGTGCGGCAAAAAAGTAATCCCTAAAGTTTTTTTGCCATATACTAGCAACCGCTTAAAATTTTAAAGCGAAATTTTACACACTCATTAGGCCCTACCTGTTTATATCTGCATGTGTCTACTTGGGCTAAGCGGTATTTCTCACAGTCATTGGCATATTGTATATTATGTTGTTCAAATGACAATGTTTTTTTTCGTAGCGCAAACATCGAGCGCCTTTCGTTCTGCGCACGTTTGCTGCATGTGAACGTGAAAAAACGACGTGGATAGTTGAAAAATTCAATAACTTTGTCGCAGTCAAAGATAATAAAATGTCTTTTGGCAATTTTACGTGACTATCAACACGTGTGCAAAATTTTGCGTTAGTTTGCAAGCGGTTGCTTAGAAAATGACAAACAACTTAGGGGATTACTTGTTGTCCCATCCTGTAGATTACATGCACTTATATCACGATACTTGTTTTATTGTTGCAGACATTAAACTAACTTTTTTATCTTTTACAGTACTGTTATGAAAGTTTGTATTGTGTTCATATTTGCGTTGTGTAAAATCTTGTGATGAGCAACGTAAGCTTACCGAAGCTGAAGGTCCTCAAAGCAGATCTCAGACTTGTCATTTACGTATCAGCTACAACATTGCCGGAATGCACAGGTAAGCAAGTAAGCAGTACAAGCTTATACCACTCCAGACAGTGCTGTAACATGCTTTGACCACGCTCAGATATCATAGACTACACCGTCGTTTGTTTTGTGGCGCACGCCGCAGCCGAAAGTTGTGAAAACAATAGCCTACCAGTGAGTGCTAGCTGAGTTTAACGGTCAATCAAACGTTAGCGTTTTTAGGTCTCGTTGTTAGATGGTGAATCTCTCCACGGATCTCGCAGAACACGCTTGCCGCTCTTCCGCATGTCGATAGTTCATCGCTGTGAATGTGAACAAACGTGCTCGCCGACTTTTGATCTCTCTAAACTCTTGTAGAACAAGGTTTCGGTCTTACGGGTATTCCGAATTCAGCGACGGTCGAATGCACTGCAGTTCAGCGCAAGAGACGTGCCGTAAGCAGGCGCGTCAATAGTAGACTTATAGCACAGACAGTATGATATTAATACGCAGGAGTAGACTCAGGCTAGGTCTATAGAGTGTATAGCGTACATAGTCGGTGTATTTGTCGTCATGCCTCAACGCTCAGAAAAAGACACTACTTGCACATTTATGGTGCACCAATAAAAATAATCTTATAGAAAACTTTGTTGTGTGTCAGCAATGACAGTACGAAATTAAGGCCACCAAACTTTCCATTTTTAAAGATAAGTATTCAGAAAACATATTCTGCTAATTTCATTAAAAACAGTTGATACAGTTCAATAAATGCAATGGTTTTAACTGTAAAGTACAATTTTTCAAGTAGGACTGAACATTTAGTCGCGAAGTGGTTATTCGCGAAAAACGTATCATACTTTGTAAAACTTTTTTGGCAGTTCATAAGTTTCAGAAACATGCTTTCGTCTAATTTAAAAAAAAATCAAAATAAGCTGTTTTTAACGTAAAGCGATAAGCGCTCGCACATGAAGTGATTAAATACGGATTCGTTTTTATCACTCAGTTTATCCGTCGTAATAAAGCCCCAAGCTGTAGCCGATAGCCAAATTTTGTAAGTATAACAAGAAATTTGAGCTAATGCCCCCTTGACGCGCGAAAGCCTATAGCAGTTCCGATTGATTAGCTTAACTGAAAATTGGGGTGTTCGCGCTAAGTTAATATACAAATACCAAATTCTCTATCTGGATCGCATAGGCCTAACAATAGTAACGTGGCGCCACCTTGTAAATGATATAGACTTGTGTCGCAGTTTGAAATCGCCAAAAATTCATAAAACATAATATTTTGGCGTTTAAGGTCATTCAAGGTCATTGAATTTGGCGCCAATCGAGAGCCAGTATACGACTTCCTATTAGTGATTCATAGTAACCTAGGCCCTATCTCGTACCGTTACTGTTACGTACAGCGACTTATTAGAAAAAAATCGCAAATTTTGCCCACCCCCTTTCATTTAGCGCCCTCGTTCGGGGTGACCCCCTTCGAATTTATGGAAAAGCTTTACGGTTCCTGAAACTAGAGTCTTCCATGCAGCCGACGGTGAAGATTTGGTG
>Ga0209454_1004839_pt1 | contig 10185 bp, 6 predicted proteins | sample WorMetHERISLAND1_2_FD_187400 | JGI IMG/M metagenome (GOLD analysis project Ga0209454, IMG submission 187400) | Marine gutless worms symbiont microbial communities from Max Planck institute for Marine Microbiology, Germany - Olavius geniculatus... | ecosystem: Host-associated > Annelida >... | reverse complement strand
GAACTAATTTGTCATATGTTGTTTTGTACTAAAAGCATTTCATATAATATGCCATAGAGTGTTTCAATAGAAAACTAAAACACTCTCCTTCCAGTTCGATTCAACAGTCCTTGACAGCTGCAGTTAAGCCTACAGTCCTACACTAGTTCATGCAGCATGAAGGCGATCTTTAGTTCAAAATTCAGACTTTAAATTTAGCAGACGTTGACTACCACGGTATTACCGTAAACAAATGCTCCATTACCGCGGTAACCCCTCAACATATGACTCCATCCCCGCGGTATTACCGCAAGGTTCACGGGGAAAATCCGCGGTATTACCGCGGTTACCGCAGTATTACCGCCGTCCCCATTACCGTGCAGCTCTCTACACAGCACCCTTAATATGTCGCTACACTACCTGGTAAAATATAAATACCCAAAAACATACAATATATACAGACGGACAGAAGGTCTACTGGTTTTGAAGTATTTAACTTAAGTGTGAAAATATGAGTTGTAGTAAGTGTCAAAAACATTGGAGGACATGTTAAACATTTTTTTCAAATAATTTGAATGATTTCACTGTGCACTTATTTTCAATGTTCATTAATTCTGATTGATGGCTGCCATCTTGCTCAGTTAACTTCATGAGCATACAGAGCAATTTTTTTCAATTGTGCGGCCCTACAAGTTGTGCACTATTTTCTGAAAGATGAAAACTTACTCCGTAGCTACATCTGAACCTTTTTGACACTTACTATAACACATACTTAATATTTTACTTAAATACTTTAAAAATTTACCACTCAACCTTATTACTATATGGAGATAATGTACGTTTTTGAATATTTATATCTTACAAGGTAATGTAGCGACATAATAGTTGTGGTGTGCATGCCACTACGTAGCAAATTTCTTTCAGTCTACTGGTAAAAAATTGTAAAAATTGGTCAATATTCAGCAAAGATGCGGAAAAAGTACAATAGCTTACATTTTTTGGCCCACCCTGTATATTTAGTCATTAGCGCATTAGTAATTTTATAACTTCATGTCCGTTATAAAATTGCGTTATGCTTTCTCATTATAACAAACTCACTGTTAAAAATTGATCTGATAAACGTAGTAGTTCAAGGATCGTGAAGTGGCAAATGACACACGTCCAGTCCTAAATAAAACATTACCTACTAAACTCACAGGACGCAAGATTTTGACAATAAAATCCATAGTTCACATCGTCGTTTTTTGTCATCATCCCATCTCTATCATCTACAAAAGTGCAGCGAAGAAAAAAATACGACGAAGATAAAAAACTGAAAAACAAATATAAAGCTAACACTGTATGCCGCTCTCCTACTTCGCCAAGAAAGTTAATAAAAACAATTCAGAACTGTTAGTTGAATACATACGCGCAGATCGAGGTGAATGATGTTGTTCTTGTGCATGATAGCGACTCCCTGACAGATCTGACGCAGCCAACTGATGCACTGTAATTCGCTGTAGTTGTTGCCCAGCTCCACGATCCTTGCCAGCAGATCAACGCCCGACACTCTGAACACGTTATATCAGTTAACAGTTAATACAGTCAGATCACTAAAAACTGATATTAATGTTGTTTTTGTTGTTAATTCTAGCTAAAACCAGCTTTTTGTAAATGACCGGGTAAATGTTAAAATAAATTTTTAAAAGTATTTATTTTTAAAATTTTTAAAATTTTCCTAGAATATTCGTAACATTTTTCCAACATTGCCTTAAGTCAGAAACTTATGCGTTACTGTTCGTAACTTTGTCATAAGTGTCTGATTTTTAAATTTCAATTCAGCCTAAGCTAAACTTACAGTTCGAGTATGAAAGCGATTTCCCCATGCGTCTCGAAGGCTTCGTGCAGCTGAAGCAGGTTCGGATGTCGCAGATCGTTTCGGATCTCGATCTCTCCGCGAACCATCGCCCGTTCAATCGTCGTACATGCCACGAACTTAGCCGCCCAGCTTCTGCCAGTTGCACGCTCAATGGCGCGGTGTACGACGCCAAACTGGCCTCTGTCGACACACGTTTACATTGCTACACGTCACATCGCACCCGTCCAATATTATAATAATCAGTACACTATATATACACGGTGATTCATAATTACAGGAACCCTTGGTTTTTATTAAATAACTGCGCTAAAAACATTGGCCAATTTTGATAATTTTTGGGCACGCAACAATACAATACAGCTAAACTACAGCCATTTAAGTCAAGTTTCTTCGAAATGTTGCTGTAATTATGAATCACCGCGTAGTAAGCTACTAAGTTTCTGTCTCTCACACTAAGATGGTGCATCGCACAGTGCGCCTATTTACGCGCCCGGTTTCGTTGGTAAGGGCCTTCTTGCTGCGCCTACACACGGAGGGATGGCCAGGCTGAGTAGATGTGGTTGGCTGGTTACATACCAAGACCGTATACTGCAAAAAGTCGCCCCTCTCAGTACTAACCTGGCTCAGCGTAAAGTAACTTCGTTGCTGCGACAAAGCCGCCAACCTACATTTAACTACGAATGTTGTTGTGATTAAACGACGACTATGGAAAAGACATAAAACACGGAGCGTGGAGTGGACTGACCTGCCGAGCTGTTCGCAGATGATGTATTTTTTGTGCAGATCGAGCTCAGTCTTCATTTTATCGACGTCGATCTTGACATGAGCCGCCAACAGGTCGGACATCACTGAAACATCAACACAACACACACGCGAATCAAATTAGGCTTTAAGACATGGCTTTTTGATCGTACCTACTCGTAACATCACTTATCACATGATCGAATCGTCAACATTATCATCATAGAGATGTTTTACCTCGACCTAAATAACAAGCATTAGGCCTATCTAAAGGACCACGGAGTGAAAACATCAATTGAGTAAGTCCGCAAATGACTGGTGGCCAGGCAAATGTCTTAAGCCGCTGTCTGAAGATTGACAGTAACGGTGAAGAAGTGGCGTTTCGTAGAAAGGTCGTTCTCTCTAGGTTCGTGGTAGGTCGTGGAAGCTTGTTTGTTTGTGCAGCAGACGGCAAAATTCAACGCTGCCGAGCATCATGTCATGTCCCTTCACGTCATAAAGCCATATCACCTTTCCAAAAAAATCTGTCCCAAAAATGACCTCAAGCAGCCACTCAAAACAACTCAGCCTAGCCATCCCTCCGTAAATAGGCGCAAAGATTATCGCGAAAACTCGGACGAAACAGGCACACTGCGCGATGCAGTGGTTTCGCAATCGCAGTGTAAGCCGGTGCCGTTGTCTGGCTTGGGCTAAGAAAATGGAGATCAACGCTGCCGTATCGACCTCTTGGCTCGGGAAAGACTTAAACTTAACATTACGCTACACGCAAGCACATCAGGTTATACGCACCGAGTGAGTCGTAGTTCATGTCAATGGACGCGTCGTAGTCGCTTAATCCACTGGCAACGATCGGTTCAGACTCTTCACCGGCGACACTGCGACCGAACATGTTCTCAGCATAGACACGGAACTGGTACTGCTGGCCCGCCACCAGGTCCCAGACCACCATGTGACGCACGTAGCTGTGCCCCACCAGCTGCCACACCCCACCCTCAGACCCCTCACTGTCACCAGACCCCCCACACAGTCTCTCGATGATGTATGACGTCACTGGTGACCCGCCGTCGTCTGTAGGCGCGTCCCAGTCCAGCTGACACGACGTCGGCGTCACTTTGCTCAGTTTGGGTCTACCAGCCGGAGCACTCGGGCAATCTACATAACCAGATCCAGGTCTCGAACGATGTATTTATGCATTCAGAACGAATTCAAACAATATGTTACTCTGTTATAAATTGCGTTAGGAAAATTAAAAGTTAAGAAAGAGCTTATTCCTTGGTAGCTTGCAAGTTGTACGAATAATTGTTCATGCTGCAATAAATTCATACGAAAAAGTCACAAGCACACAAACAGAAACAAGTAAAACCAAAAAAAATTTAGCTGTCGCTAGAGAAGACGCGCTACAGCCTCTCCTGTTGCAGTACTGACCTTCAAGGTCATCCAAAGTCGATAATTTTCATCTCATCTGAAAAGGCGTATGTCACTTTCTATTAAGTATTAATAGTGTTCTTGGCCGTATCTCTCACGGTATCACCGTTTCTACATCATAATCATACTAGCAAAGTTGGCCTACCACAAACACGACAGAACAATGGCTGTCAACAGAAACCAGTAGACTCAGAACTACAAGTTGGCGCAAACACGTTTTAGGTCTACTGGTCAGTGATCTCGACGTCTCACCGGCAATATCTAATCTGCAGCCGGCAAACGGCGAAGCCGAGCGACTGGATGAAACCGGTCACGTGCACAATGTAGGCAGTGGCGTATGGGCCCAACCCCCTCTAATCCTCCAGACAAGTCATAAATGCACGTTTAAACTGCACTAAATGCGCCAATTTGGACAGTTAATTTTCAAGATATTTAAAAGTTATAATACACCAAATTCGATTTTGGCTGGGGCTCTCCCAGCTTACAACGCTCCCCAGGCCCTTAGCTGGAATTTAGGGGTCCTACTTCTAAAGTATGGAAAGGAGAAAATAGAGGAAAAAAGAAAAGGAAAAGGGCGGGTAAAAATGGGAAAAAAGGATCGAAAGAAAAAAGGGGAGAAAACGAAAAAAGGAAAAAGGGTAGAAACGGAAGGCGGCCCTCTCCTCCCCCCCAGTTCACATTTATGGCTAAGCCACTGAATGTAGGTTACAGCCGGCCGCAATTCAGGTTTGAGAGTGCGGCGGAAGCCGCATTTTCCACGTTCACTGTTCATCGATGCCCAAAAAGTAAGCTGCAAACTTTTGTCCATATCTTCGCCAAATATAAACCGATTTTCAAGTTTTTTGCTAGCGCATTTTGTAGAAAATTTGTATTAATGTAATTACTGAATATAGACCTATCACTACACCTTAATTGCGTCGATATACTACTTTGTAAAACAAAATATTGGCCAAGTCAGCGACGGCATTTGGCAATGTTCCATGCACCGTACTTTTATTCCCAATATAAGTTGATTTGCACGAAAAAGCACAAGACCGCAAAACATTCACTCCTGTCTCACCAGTAATATGGCCGCATTGCAAGCAAAATAAACGTTGTCATCATTTGACTCAAGGAAAAACAGACAAAAAACCCAGCTGTCGTTAGGATGAGCCGACCGTACCGCCTATATCCAAAGGCCAGCGTAAGACTTCCGATGGCAGAAAGAAAATGATTTCTCACAGTGAGTACAGTCCCATTCACACGCTATGGTGACGCTGCTATATCGAACACTACAATCAACGCTAGGATACGATACGGCACTTCGGCGCACGTGGGTAATATACTGCAGAATTGCGGCCAAACCGCTGCAGACAGAAACACGGTTATTATTGACAGCCTATAGAAACTCGTCGTCGTCATATCCAACGGCACCATCGTTGACGTTCTACGACGTACGGTTTAGCCAAAATACATGCGTTACGGACGACGACAGACATGCAGACAGACGACAGACAAACAACACATTGTGTCCAAGACTCGTTCGGCATAAAAAACTAGACTTAGGTCTACATGTATAACTTGTATTTAATAGTGTAAAATAAATATAATAACTTCAACATATTAGCTGGACCTAAAATATTGGCATGCCAGAAAAAAACAGCGCCTAGCAGGAACAAACACGCCCGGCTCCATTTTTTGATAGACATACGGTCGGCTGCATTGTAGTCTGTCTGCATTCTGGAAATTTGCAGTTGCGGTCGCATAAACGGCGAGCAGGCTGCAAAAAAGTATACACCCGTCTCAACTCCTGATAGTAAAAATTTCCGAATGATCCAAAAAAAATCAACAAAAGCATCCGGATCGCCACCAGAATCTAGTCACTTCTTTCACGTACCACGCGTAACACATCATCAAGTTACGGCGAAGGTTGGCCTTACCAGTGATCTCAACGGTGAAGGTAGCTTCATCGACTCCGTGCGTATTCTCAACGCGTAGTCCGTAGACGCCGCGATCGCTGGTTCGTCGACACTCGACGATGTTGAGCACAGCACAGCCGTCGTCCAGCCAGACCTCGCGTCGACCCAGCTCCGTCATGAGCTCCTCGCCGTCCTTGAACCACGTGACCCGCGGCACCGGCTGTCCGACCACCGGCACCCGGATGTTGAGCGCATCACCGCGAGCGAACGACAGTCCGTCGTAGATACGCGGCGTCAGACGCACCTGCGCCGGCGCTGATGATACACAACATAAGCAATATGTAGGTAAGTGAACAAATTAATATAACGCGCAATGTCAACAAAAAATCTGTCGAATGGTGAGTTAAAGACCAAGATAGCCTAAAAGCTAAGTGGTAGAAAAAAGTTTTGAGCTGGCGACGAAAACAGCAAATGGCGCACGTCCAAAAAGGGCAATCCAAATGGCGGGACAGCTACTAGTATGAACTTGGATAATACAATTTTAAGCAAAATTTCTACTGAATTCCAATTAGGTACAAAAACAAACACATATCGGTGTGAAGTAATCAAGTCATATCTCTATTTATCCGTATGTATATTTCCGAAGTCAAACCACGTAATTTTTTTATGGAGCAACAACAATACCCGATTAGTTATTAAACTTATTACAGTTCTAATTTGGCGTTTTTAGATAAAAAAAATTCTAAACTAAAAAAATAGCAAAAGTAATTTTTACAAAAAAAAATTATACCACCGCCAAAATTTTATTCTTTCCCAAAACAACACTTAGTTTCTGCTCCTGAACAAAACATAAAAAGATCACGTCAAACTGTGGTGACGTACATCTGATGAGTAGCTGTGCTCTGGTGGAATCCATTCCGCCGCTGTTGAACGCACGACACTCGACCTCCCCGCAGTCATCTAAGATGACATTGTTGACAACCAGCTGACAGACGACGTGGAGCTCCGGCCTGGCGTCTTCCTCGTTGTCGTCGCCGTCCAGAAGCACTCCGGTCTCGACGTACTCCTGCACGATGCTGTGCTTGTAGCCGTCAAAAAGCTCGCGAGAGTTCTTAAACCTGCGTCCGCAACAGTGACACACAGATCAGTGACAAAACGAATACGTTAGACCGCCGCATACGGTCAATATATGGCGTCAATATAAGGCGGCGCCGGGAATTTTTCCCTGGCGAGGAACAGTCACGACACAGGCGTTTAACAGGGGCGCACCACATCAGGCCCGTCGAGAGCCACAGCGGGGCCCGGGGAAACATTCTCGCAGGGCTCCCAAACATTTTTACGGGGCCCCTCTGGAAAGAAAATTTTGATTTTTTTTTGAAAATGGTACATTCTGGCATACTTTACATTTCTGGCCGACGGCGGGGCCCCCCAAACGTCGCTGGGCCCGGGGTAGCTTACCTCCTACCCCACCCTCTCGACGGGCCTGCATCACACTAAACGAGTAGATTCTAGCACTGGGGTTGGTGCAAACGCGGGTCGTCTCTCCCCATACGTCAGTCCCGGAGTTTTACCAACGGAGAAAAAATGTTTGATAACACTGATAAGTGACAAAATGCATTATGGTGTATTTCTGTATAGAACGTGATACAATACCAATGTCTGCGCGTCACGAAATCTCGTTGCTGGGCGCGTGAAACATTATAAAGTAGCGATGTGTCATCTGCAGAAAATTTGTATATATACAGCCGGTGAAGGAAATCACATATCAAAGCTACAATTATAGCCATTAAAGCACACGCAAGTTATGTGTCGAATGGAAACTATACCATTAGTTGAACTAACAACAGTATGTGTCGTGACGCACCATCGGACTTCGGGCATTGGACTTCCGGTGATGTAACACTCAAAAGTCGCCTTTTCTCCTTCTTCGACGGTGACGTCCTGAATCTGTGAAGTAAACTGCGCCGGCTCGAGCTCTGCGTAATACAAGCAATTTGAGCACAGCTCACGTGACGCACGACAGCATCGGTGCTGCCACCTGGGAAATTAGTGTACAACGTGCAATAAAATAATAGTGCATTTTGAAAGAGTACCCAAATTTGAGGCCTCCGTACAGAGAACTCCTTGAACTTAGGTCGAAACTTAAAACGGCCAAAATCTATGTTCTATACTAAGAATATCATAAGCAGGTTGCCCTGGTCTATCTCTACTAGTAAGTTTGACGCAATTCTATGTTAAAATATGCATCACAGCTTAATATCGCAAAAATCACTAAACTTTCGTATTTTGTGGGCTCCCGATTGTTTCAGGTTATCGATGTTGATATAACTGGAATGCAAAACCCCATGCCATCCCTAACTTTAATCCTAACATTTGACTTTTAAAGCTAAAACTGGTACACCAGTTACCCCTGCCCTTGTTTACATGAATGTTGTTTTTTCTACGTTTTTTGTTTTCGAAATAAAAACCCTTCGGGACAGACAGACGGACAAATAGGCGGACGGACGGATGAACGGAAGCCGTTGCCACCGCCAAGACAGGGCGTCTGCATTGCAGGCTATGTATGTTGGCGCCCTGTAAAAAGTGATGCAGAACGACGTGGAGAAAAAGCGACTGGCTGATTGGTACCTGTCTTAGTGCAGGCGATCACCTTTGACATCTGCGACGGTTCGCCGACTCCGACTACGTTACAGGCGTAGACACGGAACTGATAGCAGCTGGCAGGCAGTAGGTCTGTGGCTGTGTACGGTGGAGATGGGACCGCTGACTTCTGTACGCGGACCCAGTGTGGGCCGCGCATCTCACGCCGTTCTATGATGTAGTGAAACAGTGGACAGCCGCCGTCCCATGCAGGAGCGTCCCACGTCACTGTGACGCCAGAGTCTGTCTGCTCGACCAACTGCGGCTGACCCGGCCGCGACGGAACCTCTGTCAACGCAATGATTAATCAGTCAGTCAGTCAATAACAAATCAACTTATCTACGAATCAACCGATCAATAAATCAATTTCTATTGATGCTGCTGTCGGTTTGTTCAACGTTCTGGCGGTGACCAAGACGCGAAGTGTGATCATAATAATAGTAACTTCGCTACTTTTATTAGTACCATTGCCACCACCAAAACTTAATATTAGCAAAGTAAAATAAAATGCAAAAATAACGGTAAATATGAGCAAACGAGACAGTAAGCAAGCTTGCTCGTATGCTGAAATGAAAAGTCATCATAACGACTACAGCTACTGTGTCTGATAATCTGTTTGCGGACAAACAACGAACAACAGATGCAGACAGCCACAGACACATTGCCTAAATATAAGGGTCGTTTATATGGTTTAAAACTCGCAAACCAATACCGAAAGCAAACTTGCGTGCATGTGCGTGTCACCTCGTTTATCGCCCTTGATCTTGACGGGTTGTTCGAGATCCCGCGGCTCGCTGAGTCCGAACTGATTGGCGGCGCGTACACGCATGTAGTAGACCTTCTCACTGGCCATGTTGTCCAGCTCGCACTCAGTCACGTCTGGCGGCAGGTTGGTCAGGTGCTCCCAGGTCGACTTGCCGGCGTCTCGCTTCTCGAGCACGTAGTGAAGTATCGGCGAGTCGCCGTCGCTGTAGGGTCGCGTCCACTCGATAATGACGCTGTCGGCGCCGAGGTACGTGACACACAGCGACGACGGCGGCAAAGGCTTCACGCCTGCACACAAACGTAGTCGGCAGGAGTAAGTGTACGTCGATAAACCACAGTCTGGAGTGGGATAAGTGACTGGTTTATACACTTATACACTCCAGACGGTACTTTAACCGACACTTATTTCACGCTGGCCGACAACCGGTCGTCTAGCCTACAAGGTCGATCGATCGGATTTGACTGCGACGGTGAATTACTGACATACGACGTATTATCTCACTGTGGACAGTATCATCATCATCGTTTATTACGCCAAAAGGCAGCAGCACACAATGAAATACACTTAAAAACTTATGGAGACATGGTCAGTACGAGTTCAGATACACAAGCGTGTGTTGTATGTAGACAGGAGTGTTAATGAAGCTAGAATATCACCAGAACAAAAATGAGGCCAGTAGTATAAGGCTGAGAACGGGATCCAGACCAATGATAATGTGAGGCTGAGAACGAGACCGAGATCTTGAAATTATAGATGTTAAAACATTTTTAATGATTTTTTGAATTTTTTATGTTTTCATTTTTTAATGTTTTTTAACGTTTTTGTTTTTTTAATGTCACGTTTTTGTTCTTATTAAAAATAAACATATAAAATACACA
>Ga0209454_1004836_pt1 | contig 10187 bp, 3 predicted proteins | sample WorMetHERISLAND1_2_FD_187400 | JGI IMG/M metagenome (GOLD analysis project Ga0209454, IMG submission 187400) | Marine gutless worms symbiont microbial communities from Max Planck institute for Marine Microbiology, Germany - Olavius geniculatus... | ecosystem: Host-associated > Annelida >... | reverse complement strand
GCGTTCAAGGTCATTGAATTCGGCGCCAATCGAGAGCCAGTGTACGACTTTCTATTAGTGATTAATAGTAACCTAGGCCCTATCTCGCACCGTTACTGAGATACAGCGACTTATTGACTAAAAATTGCAAATTTTGCCCACCCCCTCTCACTTAGCGCCCTCGTTCGGGGTGACCCCCTTCGAGTTTATGGAAAAGCTTTACGGTTCCTGAAACTAGAGTCTACCAGGAAGCCGACGGTAAAGATTTGGTGATCCTAGCTTGCACCATTTTGGATTGATCCACCCGTGTGACGGACTGACAGTCGGACGGACAGACAGACAGAATTGCGATGGCTAAGACGCGCTGAAAGCAGTAGCTGCTTTCGCACGAAAAAAAGCAGCAAAAAACTAAAACAAAGTTTAATCACTGAATATAAAGCCAGAAATATGCAGGTCAGGTGTGAGTAGCTTTAGTGTAATTATTTGCAAAAGCACGAAAGCTTCAATGCTCACTTCCTGTGATATGCACAGAACAGATGAGTAACTATATGGACAAAATATCCCTATTCAGTCCCATCTTACCTATGCATATGAAGGGACAAGTGACGTCCGCCAATATCAATATACAGAAAAGTCCTATGCTGAAGCCCCTGACCTTGCAATCGACTGCAGGACAGAAAGTGATTACATGCAGGACGTCGGGCTTATGATCAAGAGGTTGTGGGTTTGATTCCAAGCCGTGTCAGGTTGCTATCAAGTGTATACTACACTGTAAGGCATAAAAACACACCAAAATTTATCGATCATAACTTAAAAGTGGACTATCAGATTTTAATAATTTTTGGTACAACTATTCCTGATACAACTGGCCTTCAAACGATTATTTAAGTTTCCACCTCACTTAACATATGCTTCTGCACTACCTGAGGAAATCAAAACACATAAAATTGAACAAAAAATGCCAAAAACCATCCCTGACACTAATCTTGGAGAAGGATAATAATATTTTAATAATTTTTTGTAGGAATATTTCAGATACAACTGGCCATCGAATGACCGTTTATGTTCCTACTTCGTCAAACATCTGTTTCTGCACTACTTAGGTAAAACAAAACAAGCAAAATATTACATTTTTTATTCAATGCAATATCATTATTTGATTCAAATAGCACACACTTAGCACATTTTGTCAAAATTTCAGCAATTTGGTTGACCGTATATCCAGTTATCTAGTTGTGCAACTACTGAGAGTAAATATTTGAAATACAGGTATTGGCCATCTGTGTAAACACAGGCATACAGATGCATTCTCCACTCGTTGACAGCAGTGTTGATAATGTTTCGCTTTACCAGTCGCTTTTTCAGTTCATTGATATCCCTAAACAGCATCCCATGAACTCGCTGTTGCAAAACGCTGTGAAAATGGTTCCCAGAGGCTATATAATAATAAGAATAAGAGTTGGAATAAGGAACTATACTGATGTTTTTGTTCTTTATTTTAACTCATGTAACATTTGTACTGTTTTGTCAAGTAATTCAGAAACAGACATTAGGTAAGGTGGGAATTTAAAGGACCATTTAATGGCCATTTATGTTAGAAATGTTCACACCATAATCCATTAAAATCACCTTATTCTTCTTCAATCTATTCTCAATAATGTCACAGATGGTTTTTAGCATTATTGTTCATTTTAATGCCAATTTCATGTGTTTTGATTTACCCAGGTAGTGCAAAAACATATGTTGAGTGAGGCAGAAACTTGATTAATCATTTGATGGCAAGTTTTACCAGGAATGGTTGTACCAAAAATTGTTAAAACGTGCTCTATCCGGCGCCAGTTTCTGGCACCAGAAAAGTATGACGGACTGACCAGTTTTCTGTACCAGTTGATTGGTACCAGAAACAGGCACCTGAAACTGATCAGTGTGTCATCACTATTAGGCAGCTGTCTGCAGACAGGTAAAACATCTAGGCATATAACTAAAACCAATTCAGCATTCCATCCCTCAGGGTAGATAAAATGAGTAATGGCCTGTCTGGCTAGGGTTAAGGTGAGGCATGTTCACATGTGATGCATGGCAGGTAACACTGTGTGATCCCATATGGCAGGTGATGCACTGTAGCTCTGCAATGGGTTTCCCATACAAACTTTAACCTCTATATGTCACAAATGAATTCAAGGTGCATCGACCATCAAACGCATAAAATAGCTTTATCAGTATTATAAGCAACCTCAGTGGAAACTCATTTTCTGAAAACAATAACATTGCAGTAATAACAATAAATATGACAATAAAATGCTACAATTCAAGAGAATGCTGACACTGTGGCCAAATTTCACTGCACAGCAGCATCAGTAACTGAAAACTGTTCAAACCCATGACAACGGTGCAATCTGATTAAAAATCAGTGTAATGTGTGTGAACAGCTAACACATGTGTGAATTAAACTCTGCTCCACTACTAATGGCAAATATACAATACATGCACATGTCATACGTACGTAGTGCTGCAAGCAACGATATGAAATTATATTAATTATATTATATTATTATGAACAATAAAGATAGAGTGAAATGACAAAGAAGTAAACAACAGTTTATATACAACATCTCAAGCAAACAACTCAGTTATGAGATCGTTGATAAATACAAAGTGCCTGCACTTACATGACAGCAATTAGCAATGACAAACCATAAATTCATATCCACACCAATGCAACTAAACTAGTCACCAGCAGATGCCGAATATACAACAATGTGAACAGAAGACAAAATGTGCCATGCTCATCTGTTACTTTGAAAAATCGGTGAACAATTTGTTTTAATCGGCCTTCAATTGTTAACATTAGTTTCCTAACACTAAAAACTGCAACGTTTTTTCTGCACAGAGCTTAAGGTATTTATTCAAGTTCCAATAAGTAAAATAAAAGTAAGAAATAGTGCAAAAAATGCAAACAGGATTTATGAAGCATCCTGGGAAAAAAATGGCCAATTACACCTAATGATAACACTATTTCTGCTAATGCTAAATTTTGATTTGTACGCACAGTCTAAACTCCAGAAAGCAAAAAAGTATTATTTGAATGAAACTGAAAAATTCAGCCAAAAGTGTACAACAGTTACTTAGTAGAACTTCTCAACTGCTAAGGTCAACTGATAAGAAAGTCTCACAATATGGAAGCCAGCTAACAGTCAGTGTCTAATGGATTTTGTGAGAGTAACATGTGATTAACAGAGTGCACAGTAATGCCCAGGTTGCTGATGACTGTACAGAGAGACTAGTGAATGACTGGAGTTCAGCGGAACACAAACTGAGAGACAACATATAGCTGCAATGACTAGCACTAGCAGGAATGACTTCATCATTCACTCAAGCCTGAAACACATCAGCAACATCATCGGTTCATCACTCCTTCACTATTTGGCAACAGGAGTGCCATCTAACATTCACCAACAAGCCCACTTTACTAATTCCGCAAAGTTTCCCATCAGTCTTCAATTACATTCTATTTCTCTTTAACTACATAATTTTTTCAGAATTAGTCCAGATCTAAAATGAGAATTACTGCAGAAATTATCACCATTCCTGACACACAAAAAACACCAGTAGCAACAATTCCTAGCACCACTACTGATCACATACAATAACTACAATGCTATACTAATACTAATACCAATCATATTTATATAGCGCCAATATGCGGAGCTACAGAGGCACTGAACTTAGCCAATGCAGTATCAATCATTCAAATCAATCTATGATGATCATGGAATGGTAACAATGCAGGGCCTGACAGAAAAATATCTTTTAAAAGCGCACACAGCTGACCTTCATGAGTTCATTGATCTTCAACTGTAGCTCAATGATGGTACGCTCTCTGGTGTCAAGTGTTTCACGCAAAAGTCTATTTTTACTTCGCTCTTCGGCCAACAGCTACACACAAAACAATACATCACACTATACTGCAGTACATTAGACTACACAGGCCACAACAACTGTATACCACTCAGAGCTCAACTAAATGATAAAATAATGACAAAGAATAGCAAACTATCAGATATTCTCCTTTCAGTCTAAAATCAGATTTTCTCCCTCCCCCTCAGAAAATAATAATGAAATTTGTAATAAAACTATCTTTTTTAATCTTTCAGCAATCTGTTCATTCAGCAGTTTTGTGGCAGTCTCCTCTTAACGTAAAAATGTATATTTCTTAAAGTAATTTTTGCATACTCACCTACCATACTAAACTTTCTTCATCTGTGCTCCCTATACAGTACAGACGTACAACCTATGCTTGCCTTCTACTCCGACTGACTAGACAAAAAAGAGGTAAGTATGTTTGTTTCAGATTCACTGTGTGACACAACTAATACATTTGCCCAAACTTCTGAATAATATGGAGAATAAATTGAATTTGGTTACATCTTGTAGTTAGTTCCTGCAGTGCAAAAAGATCGTGTGAAACACAGATACATTTCATGCAATAATTCTCAAATACACACAGCATCATGTTATTACATTCACAAAAAGTTTTCTAGCTGACAGTTTTAGCTTACCCTCTGCAGCTCGGTGGGGTCGGAGATGGTAGGTCTCAAAGCAGAGAAGCTGTCAGCTGATGTTGGGCTCTCCACTTCCTGCACGCTGTCAACATGTGACGATGGAATGAACATTGGAAGCTTCGTCTCCGACTGACTCACTGTGCTGTCGTAGTCCTGGTTGTCTTCAAAGTCTGCGTCCAAGTCCGACGGGCTGCAAGCATGCAACTAAAAATGACAAAAACAGTGTGGCTCACTCGCGAATACTAAAAGCCTCCATTAAACATGTGGTTTATTCTTAAACTACTATAAAAATTACAGCAGTATAAAATTTCATAAAACAAATTTGTCAAAACATCTGAGACCTGAATCTAAAATCCACCAAGACAGCAACCCACACAAGAAGCTGCTCCTACTAAGAACTAACTACTTCTGTTGCACCAAAACGCTTGCAGCCTAGACCATAGTAGAGCAATGTAATGACTGGCAAGGCCCTACAGTGGTCTGCGGCAGGTCAGTGGTAGAGCAGTGATATTGTCCTAATGATACTGCTCTAAATAAAATTATCAAATATTGCCTGATTCAATCAAAAGTTAAAACTAAGTTAGACAGTTATGCATACATAGGCTCTGTAACAATTACCTCTTACTGCGCACTTTACGCCCACTGAAACACTTTCGATCCTGCAGATATATATGTAGCACAGCAGCGATATTAACATCCACGTGGCAATGAACAAAATAGCATCAACAATGACTGCAGAATATGGACAGTGGACTTTAAACATTGAAGAATATCTCGAGAAAAGCAGGTCAATTAAGATAAGATGAGAAATGTGTGTTGATCTTCTATCTCCACACCCTGCTATGCACATTTTCTCAAAATTTCATTATTTCTTTTAATTAATACATAACCAATGCTACTAGTGTGGCTCGGTAGTCTATGTCAAACTTGTAATCCTGAGGTAACTCAAGAGGCACAAGTTCGACTCCGTACCGGGACACTGCAGGGTAACGACCTTAGGCAAGTTGTTCACACACATGCCTCTGTCACCAAGCAGTATAATTTGGTACCGGCTTCACCGATGGGATGTAAACAGGCACACCGTGCGATACACTGGCCCTGTATCCGTGATCTCACAGTGTAAAAACTGGTGTCTGGCTGAGAGCCTTAGAAAACGAAGATCAACGCCGCCCTGTGGGCCGTAAGGCTAGGGGAGGACTTTACGTTTTTTTACGTTTATGCTACTAGTAACAGTCTCTTCCCAAGCAAACACATTATCAAATCTTGCAAGTAACAGGTATTCTGCCACACAGGACACCAGTAACATGGGTAACTAACTTACTAGGTTTTTTCTTAACAATGTGTTTTCAACCATCAAAACTTTTCTATTGAAGGATTCTGGTGGTCTCCCCCATCCAGGGTTTGAGTGAATGAAAATGCTAATCCAAGCCTGATAAATTCTTCATATCATCTTTCAGTTGCAAAAAAGGTGACATACTACAAAAAATCTCGAAAGACAAATTCTTATCATCACTTTACACAAGTGAAGAACATATTATACATATACATAGCTAACCAAATATATCCAGCATAAATAAGAGCTAATGCCCCATTACTTGTTCATATACATAATGCTCACAGCTCACAGTCCCTCAAAAAATCAGATGACCTCTTCTGGAGTCTGTGGGTTGTCAGCATCAATTATTTCACTGTGTGCGGCAGATCGTTGAACTGGGTCATTATCAGCTTCATCTAATGAATCTCCTGTGCTCTATAACAAACAATACATGACAATAATTACACAATCTCATATACAACATTACACAGACATGCTGTATATAATAAGCAATACTTGGCAATGGTCAACATTGACGTGAACTGAGTTGTTAACATAATCAGCTTCATCAAGAGTCCCTGTGCTGGCCATAAAATAGTGTGCATAATATTTCCTACTCAGTGTTATAGTTATGATGGTGGTTTGGCTCAGCTGGTAACGTCATTGACTGCATCAATGAAGTTAATCAACACCAGGCTTGATTAGTACTTGGATGCATGACAATCCCGGTATGTAACCAGCCACCAAGGTCAACTCAGCCTAGCCATCCCTCCATAGGTAGGTGCAATGAATACCAGCGAAAGCTTAGACATAAACAAGCACACCGCACGATGCAATGGCCCCGTAACCGTGGTCTCGCAGTGTAAAAACTGGTGTCTGGCTGAGAGCTAAGAAAACAGAGATCAGCGCTGCCCAATTTTTTTACGTTTTTACGCGCGAAAGCAGCTACTGCTTTCAGCGCGTCTTAGCCATCGCAATTCTGTCTGTCTGTCCGTCACACGAATGGATCAGTCAAAAACGGTGCAAGCTAGGATCACCAAATCTTCACCTTCAGCTTCACCTGCGCACGAGAGCATCAAAGAGTGGTACCCCTGTAAAAGTCGTTATTTTACCGTTGTTGGCCAGTCTTTCGTGAAAACAGCTGGAGATAGACTGACAGTTTGCGAACAGGAACTGCTATAGGCTTTCGCGCATCTTGTGAGCCTTAGCTCAAATTTCTTGTTACACGTTATAGTCATGAATTTCATAGCTATAATACCTCAGCAGACTGAGCATGGACCAGGCCTGAGCTTCTCCTCTTCTCACGCAGCTTCCTCTTATCCTTGCTTGGCGGAGCGGGAGGTTTGTTCTTGTGTAGATATCCTGGCTGCCAGCTTCGCTTGTCCTTAATCCTCATCCGGTTTGGTGACTCGTGGTCTGCTCCGGTGCTGGCGTAGAAGTTGACATGGCCAGGTAGAGGTGGACCCGTGGCACCAGACGTTGCAGCGGACGATCGGTGTGGCAGCCAACCAGCCGATCGGTACGACCGGTCGTCTGCAATTTCAACGTCACGAGATTCATCGTTCAGTTCAACACGTGGCTGGGAACCAGCTGCACAGCGGCTGCGACCTCCACGAACTCGGCTGCGACGAGCTGATATGTCAACGATGACATCTTCGTGATCAAGACTCTCCTGGCTTAACGAACTTGACGCCATGCGGCAGATATCACTCACATCAACAACAGCCGTCAACAGACATCGTCATTTCACTTTATTACGACCTGCAAACAACGAAAAAATACAGTACACTGCATAATAATAAGCGCTGTTGAGCATGTGAGCTCGGCATACATATATCGCGTTGCAAAACGCCGCAAAAGCTATGCTAAATAACAGAAAAAGTACAAATCATATTAAATTCGCACAACATTCAGTTGTTAACAATTCTGAGAACACAGAACAAGAAATATATCAACTTTATATCAACTTCAACTTTTTATTTACCAATAATGCGATGAGTCATATGTAACGTAAAAATCCAATAAATAATAAATAAGTAAAATTTCTAACATGGAAACTACAGATTAGAGTTTTTGGCCGACCGTACTAACGGTCGTGCGACTCGTGCCTTTGGTACAAGCTTGTGTTGGTCTGTCTGTCGGTCTGTAACGCATGTGTTGTAGCTAAACGGTTCGTCTTTCCGGACAACTCTCTGAACAAGTAAATAAGGCTGACCAACCCGACCGTGTTTGACGTCTAGCCTGCAATTGGCCTACCAAGTCAAAACCCTCTACAATTCCTCATTCCCCAACCGGATTGTAATTTATTTATAATGAATACGATATTTACGCCTGGCGAAATAACCGCGGGTGTAACGTTTGTTACACTGTAAAATTTGTGCTCATTTAGCGTTCCAGTTTTGCAGATTCGTGTCAATTGTGAGTAGCGTCTATGGAATTGTAGTCACATCGGACCTCCAAGACCGAAGTCGAACGCTGGCCTTCGGACACTGGGGGTGCACTTCGCCTTGCCTAGCGGAAACTGGTTTCTTGTGTTACTTGTAGTTAAGACCACGTACGTTATATATAAACGCAAGTTAGACTACTGAAACCGCGGTCACGAGTCATGACATTTATAACATGTGGTTAAGAACTTGAGATGTCCGTTACAGCCAGCATTTGCATGTCGACAATGCGTTCAGTGATCTTGCTTAACACTATCGCAGTTCACAAAAGTCACATTTACCACTACAATAATTCTCTCTTCTTTGTTGCAGGCTTGCAGCACTTGCGTGCAGTCGGTTACGAACTGACCATAGTGGCTAATGTAAATAGATTCCTGAGAGTGATGAACCAACGAAAGAGCACGTAATTCATTCTTTTCAGCACCCGCACATAATTTGCTTCAGTCAGATATTTACTAGGTCTCTTCAAACCCAGACTAATAGTCACCAGGTTTCTAGAAGTAAAAGACGTATTAATTGACGAGTTTGTAGCAACTCATCCATCATACCTGCCATTGCATTACTGCAGTCAGAGCAAGTTTCGAAAATGAAGTGTGTCGTTATATTGACTATAATATACACTGTGTCTCCAAAAAAACATCCCAGACTGTAACTTGAAAACCAATTAGTTTCCCACCTCACCCAACGTTTGTTTCTGCACTACCTGGGAAAAGCACAACCAGCAAAATGTCACTTTTTTCCAATGCGATATGAATGCTTAATTAAGATAATGCATAAAAACACATTTTGTTCACATTTCTGACGCTGTAGCTGACATTTCATTCAGTTGTCCATTTTTCAACTGCTTGCAGTAAAATTGCTTGAAGTGGTGGCCCACTATGCAAACACAGGCAAGGAAACGCTTTCTCCATTCACTTGACAGCAGTATTGATAATGTTCTGCTGCTGACCAATACAGGCTCTACCAGTCACTTCTGACTTTACAAACATTCCCAAACTTCATCTGGTAGACACACTGCTGCAAGACAGTCAAACCGTGTAATATATCTGCTGTTGGGGCCCACACATTAGGACAGATAGAATTTATTGACGTTTTTCCATTCATTTTTACACGTATTATGCCTCATCTGCTTTCCCCAGGTAGTGCAAAAGCAGATGTTGAGCGAGGTGAAAACTAAAACACTTATTTAATAGCCAGTGATGTCAGAAATATTTCTGCCAAATATTATTAACATCTGCTAATCTTTATTCAAGGTACGATCGATAATGTTGGGGATGTTTTTTTGGGTTTTCTGTTTCTTTTAACGCATATTTCACTTGATCTGCTTTCCCTGGTTAGTGCAGAAGCATACATTGCGTGAGGTGGGAAACTGAATGGTCATTTGACGGCAAGATGTGTCAGGAACACCTGTACCAAAAATTATAAAAATCTGATAATTGGTTTTCAAGTTACAGTCAAAAATGTCGGGGATGTTTTTTTGAGACACAGTGTACATATTTATTCATTATACATGTATATGTAGTATCACACTAACCATGGCTGGAAAAGAACTAGTTATTTTTGCAAACTTTTCACGGTTTTTCCAACCGATTTTTTAGGTTTTAATGTACAAAGAAGATGGAGCATAAATTCTAAGACCAGGGAAAAACATCTGATACACCATTCTCCATGTCACATTGTTCATTTTCGAGTGAATGGGGTGACATCAAAACTCAAATATTACAACGAAAAATATGAAATTAAATTTGATTTGTGTTAAAAATTGCACAACGAATAAAAATACCTAAAATTAAGACTAATGAACCAATTTTCCAGCAATGATGATAACATAAGTGACTACTTAAGTACACTTAACTAATAATAATAACACTAGTATAATAATACAAG
>Ga0209454_1004823_pt1 | contig 10202 bp, 3 predicted proteins | sample WorMetHERISLAND1_2_FD_187400 | JGI IMG/M metagenome (GOLD analysis project Ga0209454, IMG submission 187400) | Marine gutless worms symbiont microbial communities from Max Planck institute for Marine Microbiology, Germany - Olavius geniculatus... | ecosystem: Host-associated > Annelida >... | reverse complement strand
CTGCCCTAGATAGGCAGCGGTGGGCAGCGATAGTAAGAATGGCGTCAGACACCAACGGGCATTGAGCCCACGGTTGTCGATGATGATGATGATGAAGGACGTGATGTCAGAATTAAGTCAAAATCGCAGCAAAAGTCTCGACGATAACAACGATATAGGCTATATCAGGCAAGTTGTGGGACGTGTTGTTTAGAAACTGCCAAAACAGAAATAAAACTGCGCAGCCTAGTTTATGAGTTTCATACGACTTTCCATAGGCCTAATAGCCAACGCCAGTAGGCTAATGAGAGTTTGAGAAATTGTAGCAGTGAACCTTAGCTCTGGCCTCTCGAGTGGCTTCAGCTTCGGCAGCCATAGCGCGTTGTAGCTGAACGGGTAATCGAACGTCTTTACTACAATGCACAATAGGTCTATGTGTTGTAACAAGAACAGTGACAGAATTACAAATGCAACGAACGACTAAACTTATTAGGCTATAGGCCTACCATACGTCAAAAGATTCCTCATGCGATTACTAGGGGGCCTTAAAATAATCCCAATATCAAACGCGTCGCTGAACTACATACACTGCAAACCATAGACCTTGAACATTAGCAAGTATTTACAAAGTAGCGTTTGATATAATACGCCGTAACATCGTATTTTTTTGCCAGTAGGCCTATGCAGGTCGGCTCAGCCTGGCCATTCCTCTGTGGGTAGGCGCAATGAGTATCAGCGAAAGCTGTGACGTAAACAGGCACACCGCGCGATGCACTAGCCCCGTTTTTATGGTCTCGTGGTTTCTGGCTGAGAGCATATGGGAAACAGAGGTAAGCGCTGCTAAAGTAGCAAAACATTTAATTTAGTAGGCCTTTGCCTGTCTACAGCCCAACAGATGTGATGTGGGTGCGTTTACGCGGCGTGTACTACATTGTACTTATAGAATAGCCATATAGGCCTAATATTAACTGTTCTTCTGTTTTTCAAAGTTTACTTTGGGCGATCCGATTCCGATTCGACTGGAGTAAGCTTAATTTTGCAAAAACCGGCCAGTTAAATAAAACGAGAGTAAATTATGCGTATTAATTACTGTAAATCATATACGCAGTGAAACAGTGTTCGTTGAGTAATTTCGTCGAGTAAGCTTAGGTCTACATACATTTCGACGCGCTCCACTTTGACTCCCCACGGATCGGTAGCTTCGTCCAAGCTGGTCTGCGCAAAACACACACAACGGAAATCAATGGCTTTTGACTGCAAACGTCATCGTCAGTAGTAAATTCATCTTTCTGTTCATTCGCCACCCAGACACAATTTGACAAAGCATCTCGATCTATTATTGCGCTAAGTGCATCGCGTCTCACGAAAAGTAAGCCACTTGTATTTTTGATACTGGCGAAATGTGGTCCGATCACAGTAGACCTAATTCTTTCACTTTTGCATTTAGTGATAAATTGCGAAAAAGCAAAATCGAACGATACCACCTCATCTCAACTCTGTAGTTACACTACCTTGTAAAATAAAAATTTTCAACTCTGCCCCTTAACAGCAGCCTCCCATAAAATGGTAGGAAAATGTTATTAATAATAAGTAAATTAGTAAATAAATGCATATAGCGCACGGCCAGCAGCTCGCCGAATACCGTTCGTTGTTGTAATGTCGTAGGCCTACAGCAAACAAATCGAAACAACGAGCGCAGTTTGAGCCGAAAGCAGGCGTCCGTATAGTATGACGGGTCGCGGAGATGATCCTGCAGCAAGTTCCAGGCCGTCGATCGGTCGGTCGTCGGTCTGTCCTTCAGGACATCGAACTCTGCAGACGGCCAAATGTAGCCACTCAGTCGGTACGATTAGATAACGTGACGTCACGTCTGACGGGGGACAATTCACCAGTCCGAAGAAGCGTTAGTTCGAACGGCGCGAGGGTTAAGGGTTGTGGTTAGCGATAAAGTTAGGAAAATGGCATCTTTGGCTTTGTCGAACCTTGGTTATGACAGCCCCTGGCTACGGCGGACCGAAACCTGACTAAATACGGACTAGTGCCCCTTCGGACTAGTAATCAGTCACCCAACGACTGGCTAATCGGAACGCAGATGATAACGATTAGTGATGTCCATTGACGTCCGGAGGGCAGCATCTGATCAGGTATCTCAGTGCTTTGCTGCTATGCGGACAGGGATATGCCATAAAGTCTGCCCGTTTTTACTGCACTCGCTCACTTGTCACGTAGTGCAGTCGGTGAGGCGCTGCAGCATTGTGAGAGCGCGATAAACCACAAGAAGCCCAGCTATCGCTAGGGAAAACGCGCTACAGCCTAGACAGTTCCCGTTAGAGTACTGACCTTCAAAATCATCCAAAGTCGATGATTTTTTATCTCATTTAAAAGGGCGTATGCCACTTCCTAGTAGTGAGTAACCTTGACGCTCACCCTTTCCGAGAAACCGCCACTCATAGCTTGGACCTTTCCATTGAAAATTGCGGCTAAACCGGTTAAACATGATTATTATTGACAGCATATAGGAAGTCCCAGCGCCTTATCCGATGGTACCATCGCCGATCCCTTACGACTTACCGTATAGCCACAATACCGCACGATTGGCATACCATAGTGCGTTATAAGCCTTAAGGTCATCCAAGGTCAAATATTTCATGCCATTTGAAAGCCAATATGTAACTGCAAGGACTGCAAAAATTTGGTGATCTTATAGATTCCACCGTTTTTTACTGATCCACCCGTGTGACTGACGGACGGACAGACGGACAGAATTGCGATGGCTAAAACGCGCTAAAGCAGTAGCTGCTTTCTCGCGTAAAAAGCTGCATGCGCTGATAGCGGTCGCTTTCACGACTCCGTTTACTGCTCATCGGATTTTCATGGCGACACAATCTCGCAGACAGAGAACTTGCAGCGCTTCGCATTGCAGCAGAATAAACCCGGAATAAAGCAAACGGATTCGTTTTTATTCTGTAGGCCTATCGTTGTAGTTTGATCGCCCATGCGCTGAGTGTTGCGACAGAAGAGAATTAGGCCAACATGCTGTCGCCGCCCATAACAGAGGCACAATGCATACGACGTGAACAACTTGTCCGTAGTCGTTAGGCCTATATCTGGCAGCGACGCGTGACCGGAGTTGAAATCCGCAACCTCTCAATCCCAAGTCCGACACCGTAGCCCTCGCGTACACTACCAAGCCACGCACGGTATACAAGTAAGACCCAAAGAAAAAACTCAGAGCTTCCGGTTGCAGCTGGCCAAAAAAAACTAGAAACGTGGGCGGCGAATTTTTTTTATTATTCATTTTTATATCATGGCAACTTATAAAAAACAAACCGACACACTAAATAGTACTCACGAAAACTTAACAAACAAATTTACTACAACATTTCAAACTAGATGCAGACAGTAGTTTTCGGGACGCAGGTTTTTTTCTGAAGGAACAGACGGCAACCGGAAACACAGGTTTTTCATTTTAGGCCTAATTAAGTTGCATGTCGAATACCTGCATAAAATGGCTGATGTTCTCGCGATCAGAGAGGATCTCGGACAGGTTCTTTGTGCCGAGGACATTGCGGAGAGTCGTCTGGGCGAGTAGACGAGTGGACCGGTTCGCGTCCTCGACGCTCGTGATGGATATCGTCGCGTTACAGACGCGGTAGTAGACGACGGCGTCTACGGCGACTGTCACCGAGTCCTTCGACAGGATCTGACATACACACGTGGCAGACCGTCGTCTCCACCACGGCTTTTACAGGCCTACTTGAATTTTACTATCTACGTACTATTGCTGTTAGTAAAAGGAGCGTGCAGAGCAACAGAACAGAACAGAACTAAACTGTAATAAAATAAACTGAACTGAACTGAAATACAGTGGCTTTTACTCCGTTTACACGACGAAGCAAACATCAAGCAAACATCAAGCAATTAGAGCTCACGTCGTGCACGTGTATTTCGAATGCATTCGCTTGATGGTTGCTTGATGTTTGCTTGATGTCTGCTTGATCGTGTAAACAAGGTATTAGCGGCTCAGAAGATAGGGAGTTGGATTCGAGGCCGAAAGGTCCACGGTTCAATTCCCAGCCGGTACGCTACTAAGTAACAACTCTGGGCAAGTTGTTCACACTTACCTGCCTGTGTATGTGCAACTAATCTAGTGGTTGATGTCGACTCGTAACTTTTAGGTTGAGGTTCGATTCTCACTGCCGGTCATTTGCAAGCAACCTCGAGGAAGTTGCTAACCTACTGTGTGCTCAGGCCAACTCAGCCTCCTACCCTCCGTGGGACGGGAGATGAATAGTAGCTTACGGGCTACGGAGTGAAGGCCTAGTGTGGCTGATTTAGGCGGTGGAATGTCTGCTTGCTGCAAACCGCGGGTCAAGTTGTTCGCTTACGCGGGTAATGGATGGCCGCATAGTGCGCTGCGGTACCATTAGCTCATGCCGATTAGTTGCTGCTTCTAAGATTGTAAAAGCGCTTCCGTCCACGAGTCTATCTCATGTAAGAAGCGCTATAACAAATGCTGGACTTTTTTTACTTTTCTGCATATACGAGTGTTTTAGTTCAGTTAAGTTGATTTTGTTTCGTTTCATTTCAATTCGTTTCACTTATTTCGCTGTGAACACACCTTACGTGTGACAAAAGTAGGCTGCTCTGTGCACACAGTATAAGTTTAGTGGTGCGCATGCTTTAATCGGTAGGCCTGCCGCGCCTATCAACCACTTATCCACGAACTGCAAGCCAAATCGTGCCGAATCGGAAAATGCCAATTTACTACAGTAGTAGACTGGCATTCAGTTCCCCCACTGTAGCCGAATGTACTTGACCCAGGTTCGGGGAGGGGCATTTCTCCTGTCGCCGTTTGATTCGGCCACTAACTTTCGACGACCATACATTACCCGACATGGAGGCCTCAAAGGCTTCACATTGGCGAGGACAAGACACGCCTAATCGGACACGTTTGCTATCTGATGATGCCGCGCGATCACAGTGCGGGTATCAAGTGGCGTGTCGACAGTCGCAGTTCATAACGAATTGTCTCGTACATCAGCGGTACTGGATTTCATCGCGACGACGAAACACTACGACGCTTGGTCAGTCTGGGGGCGCTGGAAATGACGGACATGAAAATGCAAAACTTGAAACTGCAGCACACTAAAACCTGTTTGACCATATATGCCGTAATTTGTGGTTTAACTTAGCTGGGTTTATACTACGAAGTTACGTTAGTTATATTGCTCATTTTCAGTCAGATATTTCTTGTTATTCTGGAATAATAATAATAATAAATACAACCTAACTTGCTGTTCTGACTTGTGTTCTTACGAGGCCTACGTTTTTAGGCAAAAGAACTGCACAGTGCATTGCAATGTAATCTCTTTTAATACTGCAATTTCATGTCCTGCAATTTTAAGTCCTGTAATTTTGACGGTCCGTCATTTTCGCGTCTGTCATTTTTAGTCAACCAGTTGGTCTGCACTGTCTGCCCGTTGATCATCTCTAATTGTCATAACCTATTTAAACGAAGGTCCACATAATGTTTTAAAACAGCATGCAGACAGGCTTTGTCTAAATTAAACCAAAGAAATAAAATTTATCACAATATTTATTTGCGCGGATATAAAATGTACTAAATATTTTGAACAGTCCAAGTCAGTGCTATTCGTATCACAAGTATCATCGCATTTGGTATTCAAAATGCGCGGCGTCGTGCGTTATGAAAAGTGGGTGGGCTAAAAAGTTGCAATCTTCCGACAGTCACAAATTTCCGACAGAAAACAGCATAAGTGCTTACAATTTCAATTTTGTCCCTAAATTTTCACAAAATAGAGGTTTTAAGCCGGCCTCAAATTTTGCACTTTGGTCGAAAATTTTTGGACAAGAAAACCAAAAAATTTACTCCTGTCACGAACGACGCCACTGTTTCCACTAGCAAGCCAATGACCACTTGACCAATAGGCTTGCCCTGCTTGCCCAGTGTTCAGTTCGTCAGAAACTAAAGCGTGTCAGTTCAGTTCAGTTACATCTCTCTGCACGCGCCTTATCGATCAATGTCGATTAGACCGCGCGCCAAACACCCGCGCGTGACGCGAATTTTTGAATGCGGTGCTAAAACTTTGACGACAAAAAGTCACGACTGCGATATGCTACGTATTTAGTATATCTGCAACTGTTGGCCGCCGATAGTTGAGATAAATAATGAATGCAGGAGAGAGACAGACTGGGAGAAACAGAGAGCGGTGATTGAGCGACAGCGCTGACCTCTTGCGGAGGGACGTCGAACGACACGGTCCTCAGGTCGACCTTGCTGTACGTGTCCGTGCATGGAATGATGAAGAATAATCCTACAACAGCAGTAGCAGCAGCAACAACGTTACAGTGACGTCATGGCAAGGAAGGGCAGGGCATTTGCCCCCACCCTCTTAAACTTTCTTAAATTTTCTTCTTGTCGGACAATTTTCTCCCACAAATGCAAAATGTGGAAAAAAATTACGGGCAAAATTGAGCAATGACATTCATGTGAGAGGTGTGTCAAGCTGACTCCGAGCTTGAGGAATTCTTGCATGCTTTGACTTGGCATTCGCTCAACCCACTTTTTTGTCTAGCCGAAAAGCTATGGCCTCTACTTGCACCAAATTTTGGCCCTTTGTAGGGGGCGTCGAGGGCTGATCAGGCGCAGAAATTTGGACAAATACATCAAAAAAATTTTAAGGGGGTGGAAGAAAATTTTTTCTTTGACCCCTCATATCTTTCCTATTAGAGGAGCTGGGGCGCTGAAAATTTCTGTTTCAAAAGGCCCCTGAGGGGGACGTGTTCTGACAAAATTTTGGCCCCTTGATTGAACGGGGGTCGAAAAGCGAATGTTAAGTGATTTCCCCAATTTCGGATGGTCGATTTCGGTGCAAATCCTGTCTGATAAACTATGGGGTGGATCAGTTCGTTTAGAAATAGCCCTCATTTGTCATGCGGGGGTACAAATTTCCAAGTTTTGGGCCTACGTCCAAAAATCGTCGCCCGAAGTTGACCCAATTTTTAAAGCATTTTTTGACAATTATATTTTTAAAAATTCTCCTAGAAAATCTGCAATCGGCCCAAATTTTTTTGGTACCGGGCACGATAGACTGGATATCCCTGAACGTAAAGCGCGACTCACTTGAGGGGTGTGCGTTATATTCAGCTTTATACACTTTGATCGGTTTTATTTACATTGTTGGTAAAATTTCGCATAATTTACGATAATGTTCAGACAGAAACGAAGTTTTTGACGGTTCAAATCGCGAGTTGCTAGCTAGTACGAGTGCGGAGATATTGGCGGTCAAAGTTGAGCGAAAATCGCGCATTTCCTGCACCGCGGCGTCACGGCCGTCACATAGCGGTTGTCAGTTTAGCGGGAAAACGGGCGGACGTAAACAGACTAGTCATATACGGTCATTCGCAGCGTGTCGTCGTCTGTCCGCCATGGATATATTGTGGCTGAACGGTACGAGATAGGGCCTAAATTGCTATTGATCACTAATAGAAAGTCGCATATTGGCTTTCAAATGACATGAAAATCATTGACCTTGGACGATCTTAAAGGTCAGTACTGCAACAGGATCTGTATAGGCTCTAACTCGTCTTCCCTAGCGACAGCTGGGCTTACTTGTAACCAATGACGCCGTTGCACACGTTGCCGCTAGCGCTAGAGCCTCGTGTATGTAACACGTAATCACGATTGCCTATATATTGTACGCAAAGTCTACAGTACGGTAGTGCAACAATATATTTAACGTAGCGGTTTAGTGGTAATTGCATGCCAGACTGCAGTGGGCGGTTTGGCTTGTTTTTATGTCTATCGCACAAAACATTGCTACGTATAATAATACCTTAAGCACGAAATGTACTCTAGGGGCAAACTATACAGTTCTTATAGGTCGACTCAGCAGTTTACTGTCCGCGAGACGTTCGACTGACGAGTTCTATAAATGACAACGGTTATAGGCGGCGTCGTGGCTTAACAAGAAATCTGAGCTTATGCTCATGAGACGCGCGATAGCCTATGGCAGTTCCTGTTCGCAGGTAATCTTGGTCTATCTCCATCCATATCATCGAAATTCACTCTTTTTGCAGCAAAAATGCCAAAAAAATCACATAAAATCAATATTTTCAAAACTCAAGGTCATTCAAGGTCATCGATGTTGACATTCCTGAGAAGCTCGTCGCCAGTGCTTGTTATGATAACCCGCACGTCTGTGCATATCGCAACCATTTTCATACTAGACAAGACAACAGCTGATAAATAACCACTTTTTCGAAGGGTACTCCTTTTTGACACCGGCGTGCGAAGGCCTCTTTTGAATCTAGAGGGTCCGGACTTGGACTGCAAAAATCTACATTTAATGCTAAAAATTTCATTTGCAAGTTGTTTTGGTCTGTCTCTAGCTATTTCGGCGCAGTTCACTTTTGAATTGCGTATCGCAGCCCAAAATCGCGAAAAATTCACGAAAAACGCCACCTGTTGTTACGTGAAAACGACAGTGGTCTAAAAGCAGACTCAGTCAATTACGTAGGGTTGGCAGCCGCTTATTCATAAATCATCATCAAGAATGTCATAAGTAGATGTATCAAAACAACATTTTCATTGACGTTTACGAACATTTTTAAAAATTAATTTTTCATAAATTCGCAATTAGAACCTTTTCAACGTTTTACTTTAAACCTGGACGTCAGTGGCGAAAAAGCTTCAAAACGTACACAACGTTGCAAACGATCGCGTGGCAAATGCACAATGATGGTCAAGACGGCTGGAATGATCAAAGAGTAGAACTTTAGTTGATAAACATGATAAACCGCGCCACTGTCGTCGGCGTGTTAAACGCCATGATCTGCGCGAGGGCCCCGGTTTGCAAGAAATCGATTTTACGAGGTGCAGTCGTTCGTCGAACGGAACAGACTCACTGTGTCGTGTTAAAAGCGACCATTACACAGGTCAGTGCACATGCAGCATTCGAGCAGTCTGGCGAAACCAGGGGGCAAATGGCCCAACCCAGTTCCCCCTCTCTCTAATCCCCAGACAAGACATAAGCATACGTAAATATTGCACTAAATGTGCCAATTCAGTCAGTTGATTTTCGAAAAAAATAATTAAAATTGTTGCCACCAAATTTCGTATTTTAAAACTACAATGCAACAAATTTGATTTCGACTGCGCTTCGCCCCAGACCCCGCTGACGGAGCTGACAGCGCTCCACCAGACCCTCTAGCTGGATTTTAGGAGGTCCTACTTCTAAGGGGAGCAAAGGGATAGGAATAAGGAAAAACAGAAAAAGAATAGGAGAAAGACGAAAAAAGAAAAGAGAGAAAAACAGAAGAAGCCACCCATAATTTACATTTCTGGCTACGCCATTGCACTTGAGTCGACAGTTATAGACCATGGTACGATTCGGACTGGTTCAGCATCGAGCACTGGATCGTGGCCGCTTTCACGCTTGCAGCACATCTCCGTTGAACTTCGTGTAGCAGCCGCACTGGCTGTATTACGCACGAACTATTTAAGATCGTCACGAAAGCGCCAAAAAGAAACTTTGCAAAGACGATGGGAAAATACGTTCGAAAACGCACGAGATAACTGTATGAAATTGCACAAATAATTAGACCTAGTATTTGTTTAACGTAAGTGATCAAAGATGCAATTGACACAAATCAGGAAGAGTGCCGTCATCTGCAAACTGTCATCACTGATTATCCATGGTCAGAGTGCAGGCGTATCTGTTCTCGTTACACGCATGTGTTACACGCCAGCTCGCTAGCGTGATCGATTCAGCAATGAAACGCTTTAAATGATGAAGAAAAACGATTAAGTTTTGAAACTTTGTCAAGACTTGACGTTTTATTCTAGTATTCAAACTGTAACACAGTCTTATTTGTGCGTTTTCACATAGTTTTCAGCCGACCCTATATAAGTAACGGTCGACCTATCGGCATGAGTTGTCGTCCGTCCGTCCGTCTGTCTGTTCGTCTGTCCGTCCGTCACAGATGTACTGTGGCTAAACATTGCGAGATAGGGCCTAGGTTGCCATTGGTTATTGATAGGAAGGGGCGACTGAAAACGCGAGACCTGACATCGCGAGACCATCAAAATTGTGGGGACTGACATCGCGAGACTGGACAACGTGAGACCATGTAGCAAGGGTGGACATCGCGAGACTTGTTTCAATGTTCGAGTATCTGCTCAATGATAATATTTTTCG
>Ga0209454_1004821_pt1 | contig 10203 bp, 3 predicted proteins | sample WorMetHERISLAND1_2_FD_187400 | JGI IMG/M metagenome (GOLD analysis project Ga0209454, IMG submission 187400) | Marine gutless worms symbiont microbial communities from Max Planck institute for Marine Microbiology, Germany - Olavius geniculatus... | ecosystem: Host-associated > Annelida >... | reverse complement strand
CCACCAGGGGCTCTGCCCCTGAACCCCGCTGGGGGCTCCGCCCCCAGACCCCCGTTATAGGCTCGCGCTCCACGCGCTTGCCATGGCCCCGGCCAGTGCTTGCTCCCCCAACTTTCAAACACTTCCAACGCCCATGGGCATGCAGGTGTTACACGGCTGCGTTATAGGGTGTTTACACGATCCAGCAAACTTCCAGCAAGCGTCCAGCAAACATCCAGCATTAGCGCGTGTATTTTGAATACATTTGCTGGAAGTTTGCTGGACGTTTGCTGGATCGTGTAAACACCCCATTACTGACGTGGAGGAGACCGACAAGCCACAGACGCTGCTAGCGACCTGCTGCAGCGGCTGACGACGACGACGGCGGCGGCGCCTCTGTTCCGCGCATCACGCTGCGTCCGCTGCCACCACTGTTCCCGGTGTCCACGTGGAACGTGCATGTCGCCACGCTGAACGGCGACGATCGGACGAGGCGTGGAATAGGGGCTTCGCTGCGTTGGTCGGTCGTAACCACCCGTCGGTGTGGTGCGCCAACGAGTCACTGCAGCAGTCCTGAGGCCTCAGCGTCGACGACACTGCTGCAGAATGCACGTGGCCAGCCGCCGGCAAAGCATCTCAAGATGTCCACCCAGATTCTGCAGCGTCAACTGCACACCATCTGTGCAGCAAGACGTGATGACTGGAAGACGGTGGAAGAGGCCTTGCGTGCGGTCGCGCGCACAGTCCGCTTCGAGTGAAAGTGACAGTGACACTTGCTGACTACTGCACTTGGACATGTACATAATATCACCCTATGTCGGTGACATTTAAATAAATATAGGGGGTCTATCAAAAGACTCGCTGTGTAGCCGCAGTATACAAATATAGTGATTCGCGTCGATGTCATCATTGAAAATTTTTGCCAGAGGTTCGTAAAATGTTGCCTCGAGGCCGGAAGGCCTAGGGCAACATTTTAAGAACCGACTAACCGAGGGCAAAAAAATTTCATAGATGATCGATGACGCCAGTCACTATTTGTTTTGTTATAGGCCCACCTCAAAACCAAAACAAAAATAATTAATTGCGTGCAGGTATTCTGCGTTGAGATATAACAATAAGCGATGAATGCCAGAAACAAACCACTGCGTTTTTTGTCTGAAGTGTATTTTGCTTACCAACACGCTTGCTGCCTATATTGTTAGTTTTTCTTACATTTATGCTTCATAATTTAGCGGTAGTGTCGCGACGCGATTAATTTGTGGTGTGATATCCAATGACCACTTTATTATCAATTGTCTGCACAATGCAAAAGTAAAAAAATTTTGAAAATCTGTTAACATATGACAAAGATATGGAAAATTAAAAAGTGCCACATTTTTTCAGACACGTTGTAGCCTATTCTGTTTTGGCTAGTGAGTTCTGTACCCGCTGAAGCTTGGTGAAATTGGTATCTGACGTATGAATTGCAGTAGTCTATAGTATCGCACAGCTATAGGCGACAGTTTTAGCCATTTTGTCGGTTAGTGATGACCTGATGTGCCGTAGGCCCCGTAGGTGGTAGAATGCTGCTCTTGCTCGACAAGCGTTGTGCACCAAGCGTGACCGTATCGAGCAGCTTCAATGACTTGGAGATCGGTAAGTTGTGGCCGGAGACATTGATTGATGATACGGTCTTAGTGCGCCACGATCTCTGGGCAGCGTACAGCACAATAACTTCTGACTTGTTAGGATTTAGGCCTATTGCCAGTCCATTGTTAAGGAACCACTGAGATAGCCCTATACGCCCTGGCAGATGACGCCGTGGTAGGCTACGGTACGTGAAGACTGCGCGCTTTCACGTTATAATGCATTGCACCTATGTCCGACATTTGGGCGTGTACATAACTATAAAGCGTAAGCGGCTATTAGTTATGATTCGATATATCTAAAATATCGATATATCGTTTTCGATATCGATATATCGTATCGTATCGTCGAAAAAAATATCGAATTTTTAGATATATTGCAATATGATATATCTTTTATATATCACGATATTTTCGATATATCGCGATATTTTACGCCAGAAGTTTATATTTTTATTACTGCATTATCAAAATAACGAGAATAAACGGAGAAAACGACAAACTAGCCGAAGCAAACTTACTATAGTGTCGTAATTTAACGACACTTACGACATTCTATAGTTAATTTTTAAGTTCACTGACACATTTTCGTATATACATAAAGCAAACTGCCTTGCTGAACGTTCACGTCTTGTTCTTGTGCATGTATAAGATTTACATACTTAACATTTTTAAAATATCGATATCGGTATCGCGATAATTTTAAAATATCGTATCGATATCATATCGAAATTGAAATCATGATATCGAATCATCACTAGCCGCTATAGCTTCGTGCTTCACTTAGCACTGTTGGCTCTACAGTACCGCATAATATTCACATAGGTTTGCAGTGTTGGATAGTAACGAAGCAGTTCTACTTCGTTCTATTTCTACCTAAGTGTATTTTCGGGTTACTTTTTACTTTTCATTAGAAAAAAATTGTCTAGTTTTGTTTTACAGTGTTTTACAATGTTTCCATTGCTTTACTGCAATACAGCAGTTAATGTTTTTAAAAACGGCAAGATCGATGTTGGAAACGTTTTAAATTTGGTTGTATACTGGACATCAGCTGCCGCATGTACATCTCTTACGGCAGTTCACGTGGTGCAGTATAAGCTGTATGACTAGTTACCATTTTGGACAAACGGCGAAGACAACAAAGGAAACGACGGACAAGATGGCATAGAAGACGCACGTTGACCGCAGCGAGGGCAAAGAGAAGAGATGTGTAGTGTATTTTGTGTCGTCATTTATCTTCGTATTTTCGGTCAAATAAAATTAAAATCGGACTTATTTTTCTTACTAAAATATTTTAAGTCCATTTTCCTAAAATTGTTTATCTTTCGGACATAAACAATAAATATTTTAAATTCATATTTTTCGTTAAAAAGGTCATCAAACGTCACATATAGGTGCTGTCGGGAGTAAGTAAGTAAGTAAGTAAGGAGAGGAGACTCGACCTGATGATGATGATGATGAATAACCTCCGCCTATTCGCACTTCGGAGTGCGAATAAGGCCAGATTTTATTTAAATTGTTAAAATTTTTACTACTATTTGATTATTTGATTATTTATATTTCGGATCACTTCTACTTCTATTCTGTGGGCCATTACGTTTACTTCTACGCAATATAATTTTTGACAGCTTTTAGCTTATCCAACACTGTAGGCATACTTGAGTAGCAACTAGCAACAGAAGCGTTGGTGAATTTCATATATAGGGGCCTACACTCGAGTGTCGTCGGCATACTGGCAAGTGACGGGCCGTCTTCGGCGTAGATTCTTTCGATATCGTGGTCAAAATCATGTCTTACGTGCATCAGCGTCACAGTGTCGAAGTCGACCTCGGGCCCAGTGCTCGACGCTTTGCATCCGGATGTCGATATAGTCAGAACCACAGCTGCGCCTTCAATCCGCGGGTAAGTCTGCTTTACATCAATTTAACACAGTTTGTCAAAAAACAAAACAGTTTATCCCGGTGTTCAAGATTTGGTGCAATTCTCACCGTTGTGTTTTACGCGATAACCATCACAATCCGCGTGTACATGTCGAATTAATTGAACCGTCAGAAAAGCAATAAGACAATGAACAATTTTTTTTTGCTCACAACGTCCAATTCTGTGAAACGTGTAATTGGGTCTATATTCAACTTTGTTCGTCGTTAATTGACAGCAAAAGAAAAAGTCAACAAATGAACAAACATAGCAACAAAGCAAAAAGCGGAAACTAGTCATGTCGTTCAGTTTACATATTAGATGTAAAGTTTAGGGTTAGGGTTAGAGATAGGCCTATTTCAGCGACTTTTGTGACGATAGATGGACATCGAAACGCAGCCTTTAACATTGGTCATGAATTCGAGTGTATTGGAAGCAAGTATTAGACTTGCCGACTGGCGCTGCCGCTATTGATGTTAAGCCGAATTTTTTGGGAGCGTCGCTTCGCTAACTGAAATTTTTGGCGGTTAGCTGGCTAAGCCGGCTAGCCGAATATTTTTCCGGCGGCGGCGGTTACAAAAAAAATCGGCGGTTACGGCGGCTAACCGAAATTGCGCTGCCAACTATGGCAATGTACATTCAACAATAGCCATGCGCAGTAACTTGAATGAATAGTCTGCAAATGGCTAATTAAGCCATATATAGTTTACTGTGCATGAAAAAATGTAATCATCGTTGATCATATAAATAAAAATGGTTTATTATTTATACCATAATTTATAGTATCTGCTATAATGCAAATAGACACGAGTGTTCAGATCCATTGTCACCACGCAGAGTCTAGACGTGAATGAAGCACCAACTCAAAAAAAACTCCAATTCCACACACACATCGTTGTTACAACTTGTAGGTTATAGGGTGTTTACACGATCCAGCAAACGTCCAGCGTTAGCACGTGTATTTGAATAGGCCTACATTTGCTGGAAGTTTGCTGGACGTTTGCTGGATCGTGTACACACTCCATTTGTTAACTATTAGTTGACTTTTAGGGTTGGTGGTGTGGCGTAGCGGTAACGCGTTGGGTCCGATCAACGAAATTAACCTACGCCGGGCCCATTTGGTACTTGGACGGGTGACTGTCTGCGGGCAGGTAAACCATCTCGGTGTGTAACCAGCCGTTTAGGTCAACTCAGCCTTCCATCCTTCCGGGGTAGGCAAATCGAGTACCAGTCTATCTTGCTGGGGTTAAGGCGGGGCGCGTTCACCTGTGTTGGGTGGCAGGTTACACTGTGTGATTCCATATGGCAGAAGACGCTCCGTAGCTCTGTGATGGGTTTCCTATAAAAGGATATACAGTAACTTTAACCCATTCATGCCTATAGCGTCCCCAAAAATGGGACACCTAGTTTGACGGCAAACTATAAAATAATTCAGGCACTAATGGGTTAACCATTTAGCCTTTATAACTATACTGGTGCTATAAGCTTACGAGTACGTTAAGACTACCTTAGCTCACACTTTAAATTCTGCATTTTTTTTGCTTCTCATTAATTTTGGAATATGGCTAACAAAAACGCGCTATGCAGTTAGGTTTAACTATCGAAAAAATCTGTGCTTCAGATTAAGTGAAATAAAATTAAGTTAACGCAATCAACTGAGTTATAAAAAAGTGCAGGACTAAAAAATGTCTGCTGTTTGTAGATCGAGAAGTAACCGCATTACGCGCATAGACAAATAGCCTACGCGATCCTAATGGACACGCTACGTTGCTTCTATTCTGCTACAGGCTTATTATAGAATTTAGCTATGGCACTACGTAGTCATTGTCCGTTGTGACACACTCAAAGTTTTCATGAACAATACTTGATTCAGTTTTTCAGTCCTGATGGATGATCGTCTGCCATTCGATCGATACAAGTCCGGTAGTGCTGAATATGCACTCGGCAGGCACTGTTAGCGAGCTTGTTCCGAAGTAAGCTACACTTGAGCGACTTTACTCAGAATGGGATATGACTAATCCTGAATTTGCCAGTGTTTTAAAAATTGTGTCTATCTCATTCCTATGGGATACGTGAATTCAGATCAAACGATGTCGTTGCAATGCACGCAGGCAATTAAACGACTAGTCCGCGTTACGTCAATTTGGCAAAATTCAGCTAGCCGAATTTTTTTTCCGGCGGTTGCGCGTAAAATCTTAGGGGCCTATATCGGCTAAGCCGGCTTAGCCATAAACTTTTTCGGCGGCGGCGGCTAGCCGAAAACAATTTTCGGCGACGGCGGTTATGGCGGCGGCTTAAGGGTCTAGTTGAAGTCGTCAGATGGCTGGTTGCCGTGAGGGCGTTATTCATGCATTGCTACTGGTTAGCACTAAGCGTATATCATTGTGGAAACAACGTGGTATTGTAATATGTTGGTTCTGTTGATCGTTTATCTGTATACGCATAAGGTTATATCGTCGAGACGTAATCAGTTCGGTATAGAAGATGCGCTCGGAGTCAAACCTCGGGCAGTTGACGTCTTCTCTCAGAGGCGACCCCCCGACGTCACGTCTGTCCCGGCAGCTGCAGCACGTGGCATGGGATCAGCCGCCACTATCTGCATCCTCGTCTTCGCATTTGTCGCTGTAGCCGCAATCGCCGCACTGATCACTGTCTTTGTCATTCAGGGTAAACAGAACTTCATCTCACACTGTAAGAGTAATAATAGGGGGCCTGACTAGAAATTCAGGACAAAGCCGAACGATTTCTTAAATTTTTAGAGGAAGCAGCCCCCGTAAAAGTTATACCCAAATTATCACGCCGAACGTGGCACGTCACGCGGAAAAGTTTCGTGGTGCTACGCCCTTTACGTGCACCAATCGTGTCCGAAATATGAGCATGCAAAATATGTTCTTGTGCGTTATTTTGATAAAGTAATAATACCATATTGGACAAAAATGTAATATTTTGTCAATTCTTTTTTCCCCAAGTAGGCCTAGTGCAGAGCAGACATTAATAATTAATTGGGTGAGGTGAGTAATTAAATGATCATTTGAAAACCATTTGTCTTCGGAATATTCTTACCAAAAATTATTGAAATCTGATAATCCCTTTTCCAGGGCGTCATTTAGGGGGGGGGAGTGGAGGGGTTTACGTACCCCCTAAGGATTTATGATTTCAGTTTTTCCTCTGTGGTGTGCTGCGTTCACTGCAAGCTTTTGATGCCAGTTGTGACTCGTTCATGTCAGTGGACAGTATTGCGACACTGGCAGTGCACTACAGAGTGCTTGTTGACGAGCTTCTTGTTTACTCACAAACTGTGTCTGCTGGTGCTTACCTCCGAGCAAAATTCCCTGATGTCGAAAATGTCAGGGATGTTTTTTGAGACACAGTGTAGGCATAATACAACGTTATCAACTGATCAGAAAAACGAGTGCGCGATTCTCAACATTGTTGATGTTGGCAAGCGTACGCGCGCTGCGTGACTGCATGGATGGCCACTTGCCCGCTGTCAGTCGAACGGCTTGATGCTGCCGGACATGCCATTTTTTTAAATTTAAAAGTTTAATTCTATCAATATTCAATTCTCTGTTTATTGTCCAGAAACATCTTGCACAGACTTGCGGCTCTATAACTCTTACTGACTCACAAACATTTTTATCAATGTCCGTATTCAACGGTAAAACCGTAAAACCCCTAATTTACAAACACGAAAATATGACGTCAGCATGACGTCATCGAAAGCAAAAATATCTAACTTTTACACCGATGGAAAACTAGTGTCCTTTTAAATATTCCCTGAAAATTTAGTGGAAGTCTAAACATTTTCCACGGAGATGTAAAAAAACGTAGGCCTAAGGGTGTTTTTTTCTTAACCCAGTGTACATACTAGCGTGTGATTGCAAACATCAGCTAATAATATCGTCATCGTTGATGTGTGTTTGTAGCTGAGACGACCAGCCCCGTGCCATCAAAACGTATGTACCAATTACAAGTACTTTTTAAACCGTGTTTTAATGCAAGATTTTGAAAAATGAATATTTAAAAAATGTCAGTACTTCACCAATCACGACACAGTTGGTGTGCATTAGTCGTAACATTCGCATTTTACAGGGAGTTAGCACAGCTTGCTACTGTGTATGCAGACAGTATTGCTATGGACCATAGACGTAAAAAACGTTTTGCCACGTTTTTACGTTTTTTAACGTTTTTTTTATTTTGCTCAACGTTTTTTATGTTTTTAAAAAACGTCCATAGATTGAAAATCCCATCAAAAGCTTTCTGAAGCACTTTTGGGACCACAGAAACGAATTAATGGGTAATTAATAGTGATGTAGTTTAGTTAGTTAGTCCAAATATACTAGGACCCTAAATAAAAAGTTTTTAACCAGTATATTTAATTAGTTTAATGCTATGGTTTTATGACCACACAGCTGAATTGAAATTAAATGAAGTTCTCTTTATTTAAACTATAATTCCGGCTATACTGCACTTATAGCATTAGGCATTAGGAAAGAAATTGAACAAATTATAGCTAACGTTTCTTATTCAACGTTTTTAAACGTTTTTTAATTCTTGCCACGTTTTTAACGTTTTTAACGTTTTTTTTTATTTTTTTCCAGAAAACGTTTTTTTTACATCTATGCTATGGACTGGTCGTCCGTTTGCGTGTGTGTACTAAATATTACACTGTTTATGCCAATGCCTGGATGTAAACAGCAGCTAATAATATCATCATAGTTGATATACGAGTAATGTTTGTAGTTGAGATGACCAGCGCAGTGCCGTCGGCTTACGAAACGTCACCGACCTCGTGTAAGTGTTATCACGGTTTCAGTTTTTCACGTCGATATTATGTTTTTCAGTCAAGTCTACAGTCGTTGCTGCTTGTTTTTAGACTGCACAAGCGGGCAGGTCTTTACGCTCCATGTCCGCTTGATCTTTGCCATAGTATCGGCCTGCGGCTCCATTTTCTGCCCTTTGGGCCTAAACTCAGCCTGATACCTCGATACAGCGCTGCAGCGTAGCCGCTAGCTATAATAATGCTGATAATGTGTCACCATGGTGACAATGTCTCTATGACATCACAGCCAATCGCAGTCCAAACTGAAACATTTGTATTTTATAGAATAGAATTACTGAAAGCGGCGAAGTAGTCTTGCATTATTGTTATTATGCATTATCTTATGAGAATATAGTCTATTTCTTCGTTTGTATGTCCGTTTTACTAAACCTAAGTCACCGTTAGTAAGGTGACACTTAGCAGAAAATCTTGCGCGGCTTCAACTAGCATTACATCATATTCATCCAAATTTTTTTTAGCAAAAAAGAATCTCAACTTACTTTATAAACTGAGCCGTATCTATATCTTTAAAATAGGGATGTATCAGTTTGGACTGCGATTGGCTGTGACGTCATATAGACGTCGTCACCATGGTGACGCATCATCAGCATTATTATAGACGCTGCAACGCTGTGCTACGCTGTAGCGCTGTGTATCGAGGCCGCAGACCGAGATGAGGCCCGAAGAGCCGAAAATTAAGGCCGCAGGCCGATACAATGGCAAAGATCAAGCGGACATGGAGCGTAGAGACCTGTCCGCTTGTAACCTATAGAAAAAAGTGGACCGATTACGTACGAGTGTACATTTTTTTAGAATTCGACAAAATACGTCGTACATGTAACTTGAACCGTGGCAGTTTAGTCATTTCTAGACCGATCGCGTCATATTATAGGCTTATACTATATCAGTAAGAAGCTTTCAGCTTTATCTTTCAACTTAAAATAGACAATTTTCACAAAAATGATCATTTTTGGTTCGATCCATTGTTACTTCAATCTTGACTGTGGACGTATATTAACTTATGCAGTGAACCGAGGCAAATTGGTCTGTTATTATGTTGAAAATCGACGCTGTTTGCCGTTGTAGTGGAAAATTCGTCGCACCGAAAAATTATTCCCACACGCAAGCAGTACGGGATTAAGATTAAGTTAAGATTAAGATTAAGCAGTTGAGATTAAGGATAGGGTTAAATTTAGAGTTAGGGTTAGGGTTAGGAGTAGGGTTAAGATTTGTGTAAGGATTAGGGCTAGGGTTGAGGTTAGGGTTAGGGTTAGGGTTAGCGTTAGTTACATTATGACAATATGGAGGTGGGAAGAATTTTCCAGGTGCGACAAATTTCCCACGACACCGTCAACTTTTACTATATTTCCCAGTTCGCGGGCGCGAGTTTCAACTGGCACAATTCGGAAAATTCCTTCTCCTCACCGGGCTGGCTGTTGATTCGGCTGCCAGATGCAATCCCGGGATCCCGGCCGTTTTCGCCAATCCCGAATCCGTGATTACAAAAATTTGTTAAAATTGTAAATTTTCGAGAGTTAAATGGCACAAACAACAATTCTATAGTCGTCTAATAAATCAAATAATATTTGATGCGCGTCAGAGTCATACTCCTTCTGTGCACTGTAATTTGTGTTTTTACAGTCACAGACTTAGGCTACAGTTGCTCCCTACACTCGCAATACCTTCCGTACGGTCGGCGTACTACATTTTCATACACGAAACTAGAAAGCAGTCAGAGACCGCAGACCTCCGCCAACGCCATGTTGTTCGCAAGGTAGCAGCACCATATTCTGTTTGGCAGCGGTTTCCCTTATGCCCCATTGAAAGCAATGTTAACGAAAATTTCAAAGTGATCTAGAA
>Ga0209454_1004820_pt1 | contig 10203 bp, 5 predicted proteins | sample WorMetHERISLAND1_2_FD_187400 | JGI IMG/M metagenome (GOLD analysis project Ga0209454, IMG submission 187400) | Marine gutless worms symbiont microbial communities from Max Planck institute for Marine Microbiology, Germany - Olavius geniculatus... | ecosystem: Host-associated > Annelida >... | reverse complement strand
CATGCGGACTAATATACCTACACACAACCGTATTAGCAAGTATGCTTCCACAAAAAATAGTCCCGTTCCAATCAAGGAGTCCGTTCCATTTAGGGCAACTTGCCCCTACTCTTGAATCATTATTTTGGAAAAAATGTACATCAAATTCAACAGCACTTGTCGATCCTGCATGCTTCAGATAACTGTTTCTCGGATGTTCAGGAGCTGTCATCTCCAACTGAGAGATGTCTGATGTGGTCAGGTCAGTCTGCACTGACACTGGTTGATGTAGATGGTTGCTTTTCTGATTCCACAGCCTCAGTGTTCCACGATGTAGACTTGGCTGTTGTTGCCCAATACTCCAGCTCAGCAGACTGACACATGCACGTAATTACTGCCGTTAGACACACAATCAAACCATCAGCTTGACTTTCAACTTGCCCATCACCATAATCAGCCATAATGCGCAAATTTAGTTGTCCATTTACCACGAAAAGGCTAAAGCTTTCAAGTGCACAGCGCTGCCCCAGGACCCTGTAGGAGGCTCAGTCCCGCTGACCAAATACATGTTTAACACTGTGTATTTTCTCCCAGACCCCTAATATAGGCTCAGGATGCTCCACTCGTATCAGCAATCAGCACCATCACCATGCCCCTGCTGAATAGTAACCAAAATTCAATGAGAAGTTGAGTGATAATACTGCAACGTAATACACTAGATGCACTCAGTTTTATGTCAGTAGAATGTTGAAAGCAAACAAAAACTGCACCAATCCTTTTACAGATTGCAATGAACAATGTCAGATTTGTAGGACTGCAAGCAACCAAAAGTTTTTGATTGCTTAATTTTGAAAAAGTTAACAAAAGTAATCAATTAATTTCAATAGATTTTTGTAGTCAAGAAAAACCACGAAAGGCAAAAAAAACATATCTTTTGCAAACTCAAGCAAAATCGAAAAAAGACAAAGTGCAGACTGTTAAACCAACACTGACAACTTCCTATGTGACATAAAATTACATTAGAAATGTTGATCATTTTCAGTTGTTACAAAATGGAAATTTTTTTTTATTAAATTTTAATTAACTCCTTTACCGTGGAATTTCCTGGCACCCGGCTGCACGCTATACAAGGAATTATTTTCTGGCAGCGTACAGCGTGTAGGTTCGCTGCAGTCAGCGATGCAACTCTGTGACACGCATACTATAAACAACAGCTCAGTTGACAGGCTTATTTATTTACAGCAGTAAGATGCTAATGTCTGTTGATGCAAGCTGCACATTGTCTGTTTTGGGTGTGTTACACAGTGCGTTTAGTGTGAAGAGTTCAAAATATGGCACTACACATAGGGCTACGTCACACTCTTGGCAGTAATATCTGCTTTCTTTTCTTTTCCACTTTCCGTCTTTGTCTTTTGCACAACAGATTTTGCACTTCTTTGTGGAATTGTCTTTCTCGTTAGTTGCTGGCAGAATCTTTGGGAAGTGTCGATCTGTTATATGCAGTAGATTTCCCAAGTCGTGCGACGAACGACCACGACGTGGCATGTCAGCTGGTTTGTGTTAACTGCATACGACATTGGTTTAATAAAGCTCAGGAAACTGGCATGTTGTGAAGGTGATCTCTTCCTGTATGTCTTGACAATACGTGTTTTGGGTGTACGACTTATTAGTTCATCGTCAGTCATGTAGTCTAGTGGTTGTGTTCTGTCACGAAACATGTGTGGCTTGTGAATATGACGCTGTTTGTGTGCCATGACTAGCATTAGTGTCATTCTATTTAAGGTGTACTCAACATGCTGTGCAACAGCACAGTGCATACAGCTGTTGAGTGATTGAATTACCCATCTCACAGCATGTAGCAAGCGGCTATTACGATTAATTGCGGAGACGGAATGTGATACCTACCGATGCATGTAGAGTTATTAGACTCAATATTATATATTATATATTTGCAACTATCCAATTCAATAAACAGCACAGAACTTGACTTCTTTTTGTTTCAATGCTGCTATATCGGGTTTCAAAACATGCAGTGACTGGTGCATACTCTGCATCAACTTCGGCTGACGGCTGATTACTACGATCGCAGCCTTACACTGATGCACGTGATCGAGCAAGTTTGTCATTCAGAAACTACCGCCATCTGCCACCTTGTACTTATACATGCAGCAACAGGTGTTAAACATGCCAAAATATGTCCACGGCTTCTTTTCATTCTGATGGTATATAAGGCAGAAAACTTTTCCATACATCCGACTTAGGCACTTTGTTTGGCTTCAGCGCGAAATCGTTCAGCTTTGCATGCAGTTGACGTTCGACCTCACTTGCTGGTCATGATGATGAACACAGGTAGTTTAACTGTCTGCATACTTTGCATGATTAATTACTTAGCTCTGCATAACTACTGAAAGGAGTGAAGGCGGTCACTATTACTTCAGACAGTGCAAAAGCCAATTTATATTGCAGTTCTATTACATAAGTACCAGTTTACTTTACATTGCACTCTGAGCCGAAAACATGTGTGGTATATGATAGGTGACTTGTGAATGCTGGCGGAAGAAAAGCACACGATCAGCTAATATTCTTCAAATGACAACCAACATCCGTTTTTTAGGCAGTCACAGTCATCACTAGAAGGAAGGAAAGCCATGATTGAGATGTCTGCAATCTTCGTGGTAGTAGCTGACATTGCTGTCTCGCCATTGGAAACACGGTTCTGAGCAACATAGGCAATCGCCCAGAGCAACATGTCATTCTCCGACTGATATGGCTCAGTGACACCGCTGCTGACAGACAGTATATTGGCATTGCTTGTCTTCTGAACGCCTGCCACATAAACAAGCTCAGTTGGTTCATTGGTAGTTGTAGATGGCAGGATACCGGTTTCCCATACCACCTGCTGCAACGTGTCTAAATCTTCACAAGCCGCATTTATGGGCACTGGGAATTCTATGTTGCTCAGAACTGATACTGCACGGTTATCAGTAGTCTGAGCTGTGTCTGAATTGGTGGTAGATTTGCTGTCTGCATCGTACATTTTTCCATGTATTCCATCTTGGCTGAAATGATACTTACAAATGCCTGCATTAAAAAGATCATAGCTCATTGCCATATGATATGTTGTTGATGTTTTATAAACAACACCTAACCCAGAAGTGTTCAAACACAAATTCTTTGAGCTTTGCTCAGAGTTTTCACACCATCTATAGATCTACACAGATGGGTCCAAGGATGGAATTAGAACAGCTGCCGCTGTTGTTACACCCAACTCTCTCAAAACAGTTCGCTTACCTGACAATGCTAGTATTTTTACTGCTGAAATTCATGCAGTGGACATAGTGCTAGAAATCATTCGCCGTGCAAGAAGCAAAGATTGGTGGTTTTTTTTCTGACTCTTTGTCCAGCTTACAAGCAATTGACAGCTGCAAAGTCGAAAAACCATTGATCTTAAAGATCACCAACATGAGGTTTCCAGTTAGCAGTATCATAGTTCGGTGCCCGACTTCAAGTCCTCCAGAGCAAAAACACACAGATGCAGGCAGTTGTCAATGACCACCAGCTTCATTGTGCAGTTCAGGTGCTTACTTTCATCACTGACCAGACGACCAAGGGTTTCGTCATTAGTAGTCGCATCAGTCCTGTAACAATACCACAAATCTGACTATTTCACAAACAGCATGCACTATGCAATCAGCAGCACATAAGTAATTTCTATATGCAATTATACATTACATAACAAAGACAGTCTCTATGCCAAACTTATCAATATACACCCTTGCTGCATTTTCAACTAACTCCAGCTATCCTGGGTTTAATATCAACAATTTTTTTCAACTCTCTCAAAACAGTTCGCTTACCTGACAATGCTGGCATTTTTACTGCCGAAATTCATGCACTGGACATGTAGCAGAAGTGGTGAATGATGTCAGAACGCTTTGCCATCGATTGCTATGAGTAGGGTTGAGCAGGTAAGTGACCCCCACCTAACATCAGCGTGCCCGTCAGATGGCACTTACATCTGTTGTTCAAACGGTTGAAGCAAAATGCACAACAGAAAATAGAGAGACAGACAGACCACACAATGGAAAAATGTGTAGCTATAGACATCACGTACTCTCTGACTTTGCTGAGAATTTTGACTGTATACAAAGTCTAGGTTTTTTTGGCACAGTCATCCGCCTGGCGTACTTGGTGGCGTTGTGTCTATCACAGGGATAGAAGCACAATTAGCACATGACAGCTTCAGGTGTTCCTGATTCTTTCTGTCAGCCAACGGCTGGGTACAGTTGCAACCATGTTGTCAGAAGAAATTCGATGACTGTGAACTCCTGCTGTTCATTGTTCTACACACTGCAGATATTTACAGCAACCGCTTTGCTGCTGCTGGCTGGATTCCAGGTGCTTTCAGGTCATATTTGTCATAAACTTTCACTTCCGAACTGGTATACTTTATTTAACGAACGCAAACCTGGACTGACTCACGTGGATGCTGAAAAATACCCTTATCAACTTTGCAAAATTGCTGATCAGCAGAATTTGCTATTTTAGCACGTGACCTCAGTGCATGCTGCTCTATGAACAAAAATATTGTTGCAGCTGTTAGCTTTAATGACTGTGTCATAAGTGTCTGCACCAGATGATGATGTGCTTACTATGCATGCGTGCATTCACTCATCTAATCGTTTCACAATTTGAATCAAAACAGTTTCCAGATGTCACACATATATTAACCGCTTTTAATTAATTTTAACCACGTATGGCACTGAATGGCCTATTTTGTGCTGATGTGCCATTAAGAAACTACTCACTCATCATATAAACTCTACAGTGTGCAACAGGTCATTGGTTGCATTATCAGTTCATCACTAAGCCACTACGACTCAGTCCTTGTCAACCGTTTTCGAATTGGTCATACAAGATTTACAAACTCTTTATCTCCTAAGGGAGAGAGTCAACCGGTATGTGAAGCTTGCCATTCTCCACTCAGTCATGCACATTTTGGTAGACTGCACCCGTTACAGTGCGGCATGTCAGAGATATTTTGGAGTGGTCACACTCAAGGACGTTTTCGAAAATGTTGCATCTCGCAACGTCATCGCTTATGTTAAAGATATCGGCTTTTACAATCGTATATAATGTTGTTTTTACATTAGCTTAATAGCCTTGATCTTAACAAGTATTTTAACTTTGCTTTTAATACTTTTATTAACTGCTTTTAACTAATTTTAACCAAATATGGTACTGAATGGCCTATTTTGTGCTGATGTGCCGTTAAAAACCTACTCACTCACTCACTGACTTATATCTGGCACCAGACTCCGAACTAACTGCATGGACAGCACTGGTACAGCCTTCACTTTCGTGAAATTTACCAGTTTGAGATGTGTACGATCCAGGCACTTCAAGAGATGATGAAACGGTAAAAGCAAATTCACTGAAAGCAATACTCACAGGTTGTGACTGTACAGACAGAAGATCAGCAATAGAATGCAACTGGGTAGCCTGTGGATCAACAGTGGATCACGACAGTCAGGGGATCGACAATAGACTGGATCACAACAGTTGGTGGATCTGTAGTGACCAAGACCAATGACGTAACACAACATGAACCTAGTGCAGAATTTTATACAAAGATTTTGAGACCACATTCTTCAAGTTTCAGATACCTTTCATATCTACGTAGAATTGTTATCTCATACCTAAAATACTACGTTTGCTTGCCTTTCGTTAGCATTTGGTTCGGTAAAAATCGGTGCGGTACAAGCAAAGATATTAGACTTTTTTCAAACCATAATTGAGAGGCGTGATAAAAGATACATCAAAGTGACCAATCCGCTTACCAGTCATTCTCTGTTTTACGTGCCTCCTCCAGTAACGCACTGCAGTGGCAGCCACAGAGGTAGCAAACAACAGGTGTGAAGGACACTGCTTCCTTATCTGTACCCAAATGCCTTCGCGAGTTGCAGCATCAGACATTTCCATCATGGCACTGGCAGTACTCTGAATGAACGCTCTCATTTCCTCAACCCTTTGTAATTACACATCACTGCCAGGTGGTGTTGCGGCCATTCTAACACCAGGTGGAACTGACACTGGACTGCGCACAGACTCAAGTGGTTGAAACTCGTTCAGTTCGGACTCTGGATGAAACAGACTCTGGATGAGTGCAGACATCTTAAGTCTTGTTCTTCATCAATTTGTGATCCTTTGCATGTCTTCTGATCTTCTCATGTCTCAGATAGTTGTCGCTCCTATAGTGATATCTAATTTCTTCGCCATCTTTTATAAGTCATCTGGAATATGGTATCAAATGTGGACTACCATCTACTGTAACAGTCTTCATGTGCAATGTATGCATTTGAATTTATATGTTCATCATTTACTAAACGACACAGTGATCCATCATCATTAGTCGCATCAATCTACATTTGTTTTCTTTTGTATGTGAACTCATAAAGATACATCTCAGCATTGCATATTGTGGCAGGGCTGGCCGGTGTCCTGCCACTGCCGCTGCCTCCCATGGCCATGGGTCCCCCACCCGTGGGTGGGGTCAGGTCGTCGCCGACCGAGCCCTGCATACGTTGGAGAAGGTCACAGAGGTACGGAGGTACACAGAGGTACAGATGTACCGGAGGTTATACCCGCTTTAAGTCCTAGAGTAAGACGTAAAGCCTTACGAAAGTTAAGTAGCAGGTGTCCGCAAATCGTGTATTCCTCGCCAGACCTCCCCCTTTTCCCAAGACACACCAACAGCCGACAGTTTAAACATCATAGATCATTTCTGATAGAAATTTAATACAGGCACGCATAGTCAGTAAGGAAAAGTTCGAGTCCTACAGTTGAGTACCTGCGGCGCAAGGTCTGGAGTCAATCCCGTTTGAATCCAGGTAACTAGCAACTTACTAGAACGAGGACTAGTCAGTTGCTTGTAAGCTGGACAAAGAGTCAGAAAAAAATTACACAATCTTTGCTTCTTGCATGGCGAATGATTTCTAGCACTATCAAACGGAGCGAACACGCCGTGCCGTGCGACGGCACGGGTTTCCATCTTAACCGGAAGTCCTTACCCAACTGTCAACAAGCTAAACCTAAGGAAAGTAAATAAGTAAGAAAAGTGTCCAAGTCAGTTGCGTGGCGGACCGGTATGAGTTCCTCATACAATGTTAATCACAGTGTACTGCAAACACAGTCACCAAACTTGTATACAGCCGCCGGTCCATATACACTGAGTTGACTTCCAACAGTAACAAATGTCCTTTTAGTGCTTTCACAAGCATAAATAAAAAGCATTAACACTGATGACGGTATGCTGGTGTCTTGCAGATATTGACACAGTTGCAAACTACACCAGCAGATTACTTGAAAAATGACTTCATTTCTTATCGCAAGCAGCTCATTCTAACCAATGGACCATTTTTCAATATGATCGTTGGCATGTGCACCAAAAATAATGCTTAGGTTTCAGTTTACATAGATGCGTATACAAATGCTGGAACTCAGGAAATCAAATCTCGCAAATGTGCAACCATGCCGTTTGTGAATTTGGGAGCAAATATGAAATACAGCAACTCGCACAGATGAAGCATAAAGATCCAATGTGGATCATCACCAAGAACGAGATTCTGCATAAAAACCGGCACAGCAGTGATCACATTTGTACAGCTTTCATTGAAGGTGATAACACTGAAGAGAATGTCTGCAAAAGATTTATCATTGGTGGTCGATTACTGTTATCACTAATGATAGTGCCAGATGCCAAAACAGTTCATCTGCCTTGTGCTGGTGACCCATGCATGGAGACGTTCAGGTTGCCATCGGACAGGTTGACCACTTCAACTGGTGGCACTGGCAACTGTTGACTGTTGGATGAATCAGTCAACACAATATTTGAATATATACACACAAACAAATGCGTACTGGAGAATGGTCGTATTTATGATTTGCCATGAACTCAGTCAGCTGTAGATGGTCGCGCCACTCACAGTGCAGGTACTGAGAGCAGCGTTTACGACGTTATGACATATCAAGTCCGATGTACTCAAGTGTGGAGATGATGGAGACGTCCAGTCTCCTAGGCAATAAAAAGATTCCCCTGGTTGCTCGCCTCGCTTATGCAGGGTAGACGTATGGCCTCGCCCCTGTTGGTACCAGTGACAGCCGCCTGCCAGGTCTGGAATCAGAGTTTCCTTCTCCTAGACAGATTTGCCTGAAAAGGCTAATCGAGCTCTGTCTGCCCCTGTTTGAAATCAAGAGTTTTCCTTCTCCTAGGCACTGTTTGTCCGCGACACCTTTTTTATCCAGTGCTACCCTCATGTCCTATTCTCGAGGGCATTCCCCTATCCGCAACTCGGGGACGCGGGTGGTTGCCGTAGTGCCTAAGCAGGCCAGCTAACTGCCACTCAGCTGACCACCAACAATATATAGCTCAGATGAAATCCCTCTTTATTCTGTATAAATGTGAAGTGGTATGCTCGCTCCAATGCCACGGCAGCAACTGACATACTGACGTCTAGACTGACAAACTAATGTCGAGTTGCTGCCTGAATTAATTGGCTGGGTCTGCTCAATGTTAGACTACGTCGTCACATAACGTAGTCCTGTCAAACTGTTCGTGTGACACCAAATTAAGACAAGTACCATGTGAGTTAACTCAAAAATCAAAGGTAACTAGACTAGGCCTTCACCCCGTAGCCCATAAGCTACTACTTGTTTCTTGTCCCACGAAGGGTATGAGGCTAAGTTGGCCTGAGCACACAGTAGGTTAGCAACTTGCTAAAGGTTGCTTGCAAATGACGGCATGATAATCAAACCGCAACTTGAAAGTTACCAATCGAAACTAGAGAAAGAAAACTTTATTCAGTTCAGCTGTGTGGTCATGAGACAAAGTATTATTGCACTAGTTAAGTAAATTTTTTAGTTTCGTAAGTGCTTCTCGAAGTACTTGGTAGAATTTTCAACAAACGTTTTTTAAAGTGAAAACAGGATGAAAAAAAATTAAAAACGTTACAAATTGTTTGATCCTCAAAATATAAGTATTTCCAAAATAATAAAAATAAACTTGCCTTTTGGAGGTATGTTGTCGACAAAAAACCCGTCCTGGTCTTTGCATTGCTCAATGAAGAGTTTGGCCATGTCGGTTAGAGCCGGGTTTACTACTCTTCTACGCGACGACTTCATTGACATGCTACAACGAAAGCACTGAGCAGGCTACACTAACATTCATGCTTCAAACGTTGACAAATATTGCATTTACTGACTTTAAACAGGGCTTGCTGTTTGAGGCAATCGATCGGTCGATCGCCTACATCGATCGTTTAAACCCCCGCCAGGCAATCAATTAATATTTCATCAGCAAAATTTCTTATTTGTTAGCACAATTAGGCGTCTTTGCCACTTGATAGATATAGAGAATCTGATGAGACAGTAAAAGGTGTGCTCAGCTGATAAAATCAGTATGTAAGTGCATATATGGGATTAGGGTTATAAGCAATAAGTAAATAGGTCCAACTAATAGGGTTGACAATATGAACTGGAAGCCCGAATCTCCAATCTCAAAGATAACAGAGCAAATAAACATTTTCACTATTTAGGCACAAGCAAGTCAGACAAACTAACCTCCAGAATTCTTCAAAATAGTGCCATTGTACCACTTTCCGTCCGGGGGATATAAACACGAACATTGTCCACAAACATTGTCATTGTCCGCTTCTGAAACCACACCTACACTGTATAAAGTACACTGTATTTTTTATAACACTGTTTCTACTAATGCTAATTGCAGGAAAAAATCACTGACGTAGCAGTAAGTAGAATAATACCGATTCAATAATTTGCTATCAAAAACATATGCCTTACTTTGCTTACACATTAACACGATAGACAAATGGGGATTAACGAGTAATTTCTGCTTGGAAATGCAGCAATAGCAGATAAAATGTACTCCTGACTGGGAACAAAACTAAGCGAAGCTAAACAGTTTTCAGTACCGTTCTGCAACAGGATAGACAGCTGGACAGACGGACAGACAGAAAAAAACAACGATACACGCCTAAACAAGTAAAGTCCGCCCAACAGGGGCTGGTATGCTGTCAGCACGAAACACTCAACTCGCCGTCTCGTACAAAACATCCCCTCTAATCTAACACTACTTCTATCCTACTCAACACAACACAACGAGGCTCAACTCTTCCTCCTAAACATTAGGTCTTAAGCCCCCACGGC
>Ga0209454_1004818_pt1 | contig 10203 bp, 7 predicted proteins | sample WorMetHERISLAND1_2_FD_187400 | JGI IMG/M metagenome (GOLD analysis project Ga0209454, IMG submission 187400) | Marine gutless worms symbiont microbial communities from Max Planck institute for Marine Microbiology, Germany - Olavius geniculatus... | ecosystem: Host-associated > Annelida >... | reverse complement strand
GTTTAAAATGTTTTTGTTCTATTTTTAATGTCGCGTTTTTGTTCTCATTAAAAATAAACACACAAAATTACAAATATGATGCATTTCTCATGGGCACATTGCGTTCAGCCCTGTTTAGCATGAATTTGACGGACGTGAAATTGACGGACCAAGTGTCCAGACATGAAATTGACGGACATAATAAATTAAAGGACAAATTTAGACAAATTGGCAAGACATGAAGTAGGAGGCCTAGCCTGACAAAAAATTGACGGACATAAAATTAACGAACATGAAAATGCAAGACATGTTTCAAGTAGCTGAATATAATTACCTCCGCCAAGGAGGTTATGTTTTTGCCAGACTTTGTTTGTCTGTCCGTTTGTTTGTCTGCGTGTCAGCAAGATAACTCGAAAAGTTATGGACGGATCTTTCTGAAATTTTGAGGATATGTCGGGCGTGGCATAAACTACAAGTGATTCGATATTGGGGGCAATCCGGCTGGAATCCTGGATACTGGATCATTTTGAAATTTTCGTTATCATTGCGTTAAAGGGGGCATAAGCAAAACCGCTGGCAAAGCGAATATAGTGACGCCACCTAGCGAATAGCATTGCCTTGGCGGAGGTACCTGCGAGCTATGATTGCTTTCTAGTTTAGGCCTATATTTAGTAGACTTCGGTTTATCATTGCTCATCGGTACCTAATTTTAAATTGATGTTTTCGTAATATTTTATGCATTTCAACATTAATATGCATACTATAAGCCTACAACTTACTTTGATGTTGTGACTTGTGTTCTGCCGTTGTTTTAAAAAGAATTGCACACTGCATTGTAATGTAATCTATTTAAATAATTTGAATCATTATCACGTCATTTGAAAACCAATATGTGACTTCCTTTTTGTGATCAATAGCAACTTAGGCCCCATCGTAACGGTCTTCAAGGTCATCTAAGATCAATGACATCTATCTAATCTGACAGGGCGTATACCACTTTCCATGAGTGAATAATAGTAACCTAGGCCGTATCTCTCACCGTTTCCGAGATACGGTCACTTATAGCTTTGAACATTCTATTTAATATTCGGCCAAACCGCTGCAGATGGAAACATGGTTGCTATTGACAGCATATGTTGCCACCGCCCTATCCGAAAATACTATCGCAGACTTCTTACGACTTACCGTTTAGCCACAATACATCTGTGACAGAGTCACAAAATCGGAGTCCAAAATCGCATGGCGTTGAATGGGGTCCCCAATAAAACTGTACAGCTGTTCGAAGTCGTTTGTTCTATTTTGCGTGACACAATAAAATTATCATCATTAGGCGGAAGCGCTCTAGTGCAAGCGATTCGGTCGCCTATTGCTACATATTTCTCCGTAGCGTGGTCCGTCTGTCTGTCGTCTCTCACATTCGCGCGCACTGCTTAAACCGTTCGACAGATTTAGATGCTGTGTAGCGTAGCAGGTACATTTGCGCAGTGGCTTCTATCCCCATACCTGGTGGGCGCAGCTTGCGTCCAGTGAAAAATAGGGGGCGGGGAGATTTGATAAGTCTGTACAGCTGTAGATCAAAACTTCCCCACTGTTTTTTACTTCCCCTTTATTTTTCACTGGCCAAACTACATCTTAGAAAACTTCCACCCTATTTTTACTTTCCCCTTTATTTTTTAATCTGCACGTTTAGCAAAAACATCCCCTATTTTTTATTTCCTTTTATTTTTTACTAGGCAATCTACACTCTTAGCAAAACATTCTTCTATTTTAATTTTTTCCCCTATTTTTCAAATTTGCACCTTTAACCAAAATTTCCCACTATTTTTACTTCCCTATTTTTCAATCTGCCCCTTTGACAAAAAAACTCTCTCTATTTTTACTTTTCCTCTATTTTCACTGGGCAATCTACATCTTTAACAAAAACCTCTTTTTATTTTTACTCCCCCTATTTTCATTGAGCAATCTACACCCGTAACAAAACTTTCTTTTTACAGGAGAAAGAAACCCAAAATGGAGGGGAAAATTGGGTCAAAAATTGGAGAGACCTCAGCCTAAAGCTGGGGAGAAGTTGCGCCCGATTTTGATAACAGATTTAGGGGGATAAAAGCCACTGCATTTGCGGAGTCCAAAATCGCATGGTGTTGAATGGGGTCTGTGCCCTCTAGAGGATGAACAATTTGGGGGTTGATCCCCTCAACCAAACTTGCAGTTGCCTATTGATATTCCTATTATTTACTATTACTGAACGAAACAAACGAAGTACATTTGCTTCAGCGTCAACCGTCTAGACTAAAACAAAATGTTATTGCAGACCGAATACAAGTGAAATTTTTGAATAGAATTAATTCCGGTTAATATACATAGCACCACAAATCCATTATCGATAACGTACTATGTGACAACGCATGGCTAGTGCTATAGGCCAATTTACCGAAAACGCATCCAGATGTCATCTACATGTGTATAAAGAAAGCTGTCACGCGATTAGCACAAAAACTCAAATGAAAAACACACTCTTACTGACGAATTCAAAACAACCATCTATGGCGAACTTTTATGATTAAAACTGATGAAAAAAGTTATAACTCTTCACAATAGGCTAGCCCATCTCAGAGCCACAGAGCTTCACAGTCACACGGGGTCACACACAGCTGCCACCCGACACAGGTGAACGCTCTCCGCTAGTTTCCCATCAAAATGGACGTGGACCTTGGGTGTGCCTTCCCCACCGTATTAATTACGCCAAAAAGAAACCGGGGCTCGTCCGCTAATAAATGGCTGAGCCTTTGCCCCCGTGAGTAATTATCTCAGTTCGCTTATAGGCTAAACGTATCCGATCATCTGCGACGGCGGTGGCACTGACGTCACAGAGTTGGATATAGGTCACTTTTAACTGACCCAACACAACCCGACTGGACACAACCTGACCCGACTCGACCCGACCCATAGCTACAGAGTACAGACATTTAGGCATTATTATCTAGGTAGTTTTCACATTTGCACCAGTCAGTGTTCACCCTATACAAACCCCGGCGATGTTGCTTAAAAATTGTGCAATTTATCCGTAAATTTGTAATTGATGCAGAAAATAATTTCAGTTTCATCAGAATGACTCATTTCGAATAAAGCAAACATATCTAACCCGACCCGACACGACCCAACCTGACCCGTAGATGTACCCGACCAATGTCCAACTTTGTGACGTCATGCACTTCGGGTTGTTCTGGTCGCTACGGCGATGACGTCACGCGATGACGTCGCGGTATGACGTCATCGCCTCTACAGCAGCAGCAGCTGGTACTCGTAGGTCTAATATATCGGCCACGCTCATCACCGACGCCGGCTTCCGGTTGTTCATCGGCGGTGCACCTGGTATCATCTTACTTCCGGTTGTTCTGGTCGCTACGGCTATGACGTCACGCGTGACGTCACGGATGCACGTGACGTCATCGTCCTCCTTGTCGCTGCTCGTAGCGGCGTTCTTTGCCTCCTCCTGGTGGCGCCACTTCATGCGTCGGTTCTGAAACCACACTTTAACCTACACACGTAACCAGTTGCTCAGTGCTCACAAACACTGTACTGGATAGGCTATATATACACCGTGTCCAAAAAAGAGCCTACACTTTTTCCTGAATAACTTCGACAAATTTAAACTTATTTTTATAATTTTTGGCACACATTATCAAAGTGATACTTTTTACTAAAAGCATTTAAAACTTGCCTTCAACATTTACGTCTATATAGATAATTTAATCGTGACGTCATCTAAAATGCCATTTTTGCGGACAGATAACGTCTAAATGAGCTTCTGCAACATGAAACCAGCAAAACTGATAAAAGAAATTGCACTAAAAAACTTCAGAGATTGTTGGCATAGAAATGAATTATTTTTATCAATTTTTTTTACCTACTCTTGCTTTTCGCCGTGTTAACGCGTGGCCGTCGCGTGCAGTACGGGAACGTCGTTGTGCAGCAGCCATTATCAGCAGGCAGCGTTATTTCTGCAGCCTGCGTTAGCGTCGCGGTAGTGCACATTTGTAATAAAGTTGTTGACTCAAAAGTTGGCTGATCTAGCAAGTTTTGTCACTGTTGATAACAAATAAGGCAGCCACAGGCTAAAAAGCCTATTTTCTGCATTTTTGTTTATTTTGGTGTGGAGTAAAGTAAGAATACGAAGGGTTTTTTTATTTTACACGGTAAAGTGGCGTCAGTATTTGGGCGAAGTGGACTATCAGTATACTGTTAGTTGCATGTTGCTTTTTAATGTTGCCTACAAAAAATTATAAACATATTTTTAATTTTGTTAAAGTTATTAACCGAAACAGTGTTAGATTTTTTTCACCTCGGAAACAAAAAAACGGCTTTTTTGATGACGTCATAATTACGTTAGCTTTACTTAGTGACATGGCAATGTAAAGAGAAATATTTTAACAGTTTAATAAAATAAATACTCAGGACGACTCGTGCCAAAAATTATAAAAAATAAGTTAAGGTTTGACAAAGATATCTTGAAAAAACCGTAGGCTCTTTTTTCTGGACACGGTGTAGTTCCGCATGTCTCTAATAAAAAGGGGAAAACGTGCATAGAGAACCATTGCGCAGAAGGCTAAAGGCTAACTTCTTTTCTGCCTTTGAAAGTATAGAGCATTATTTAGAATCAAGAATGACTACATAATACCAATATTACACTTTCTTGGCGGTTGATTGGCAGTGAAATAGTCGTGTGTTTATATAAAAGGTTATCGCCGGAGCCAATTACGCGCTGTTGTTGTTTCTGTTCTCGCAGTCGGCGAAACTGATTCGAGTTAATTGCCGGTGGCTGCAGTGACGACTATAAAGCCCAACCTCCACTACTTCGGTTTGTTGTAGATCTGTGGGACAACAAATCGTATACTACAAGTTGTATGACATTTTGACATAAAATGCTGTAGATATGTTATAGAGGTAGGCCTTTACTTTGATAACCCTTAAAAAGCTCTTGAGGTCTTCTCTAATTAGGCGCTATACAAATTGCCATTTTCATTTCATTCATTTTATGCGCAGAACCGCGTCGTCTGTCGTATTAAGCATCAAAATCGGTCCAACGGACTCGCCTGTAGGCCAGTAGAAAAACAAAAATATGTAGCAAACATTCGAGCAGGATGGGTGTATATTTCACATATATGGGAAGCAAACACCCCTGAGCGGATTGAGCCCAAATTTGTTTGGTGGTAGATGTTCACGACATAATCACGCCGTTCAAATTTGGTGGCAATAGGGGTTTAGGTTAGCTGAAGGTCAAAATGTGCGCTTTTCCATAGACTTTGAAGGTCGTCCTAACAACACTCAAACTACCGTGTAAGAATCTTATGTGATACGGACTTGTGCCGTACAATTCGTTGTAAATTTTTCGTACAGTATTTCTACGACAAACAACAAATCAAAGCAAGTGGAAGTTGAGCCTTGTAGCCGCCAGATAGAACCTAAAGTTTTTTTTCATGCCGCCAGCAGATAAAAGTATAACGGAGCAATGCGTAATGAGAGGCGATAAATGCGCCTAAAGACCGAGACACACTGGCCGGTTGATGGCAACATGTTACAACTTACAACTCACTGTCACTGCAGACCTAGGCTAATGACTATACTAAAGCTGATGATACAGCCACGAGATTTGTTGTAAAAAGTATACTGCGCAAAATATGTAAACCAGTGGCGTAGCCAAAAAATTCAATTGGTGGGCTCATCTCTTTTCCACTCCCCTTCCCTTTTCTTCTCCTTTCGTCCCTTTCTTTTCTCTCCTTATTTTACTCTCTCCCTCCCCTCCCCTGTCCTTCCCTCTTTTTTTCCTTAGAAGTAGGACCCCCTATAATTCAGCTAGGGGTGCTGGGGGAGCGCTGTGAGCTCCCCAAACGGGGTCTGCGGCGGAGCCCCAGCCAAAATCGCATTTTGTGCATTTTAGCTTAAAAAGATTAGATCTGGTGGCAACAATGTTAATTATTTTTTTAATACCCCCGGTAGTAAAGATCCCGGGGGTTAATTATTATCCCGAAAATAAATTGACCAAATTGGGAAATTTCGTGCAGTTTAAACGTATGCTTAGGCCTATGTTTTATGTAGAGGATTGGGGGTGGGCCCCCTGGGCCCCTCTTGTCTACGCCACTAATGTAAAAGAATATTTCTGTCATGTGACAACGACAAAAGTCTGCATAGTAGTTTCAATGAATAATGCCGAATGCAAAAGTCATAACATCGTTACAAGAAACACAGACTGTATCACGTAAATTAACATTGTGATAAAAAATTGTAGTATGTTTAAATAAGCCTGAGTTAAGATAAGAGTGTTAAGGTTTTAGTCCTCATTTTTATACTTTTTGTTTTTTTATGTTATTATCACAAAGGCGGATTTTCCCCCTGCGTGCAACGCTTCAGTAATGTTTAGGCCTATACTCTATAGCCAAGTGTTTGCTGATTGCACATATTTTCGTTGGTGCAGTAATATATTTTAAAAGATAAATTTGCTGCATACGAGACGCTATAAGAAAAACAACTGGCTTTTCGTGGAGCCTTTGTTTGGCCGAACGTGCGGATCACGCCTAAATCCTTGTGTTAAAGACTTAAACTTGTGCATATCGGTGCCATTAGTGCCAGAGCTGTTTCTGGCATGTATAAAATTTGGCGAAGGAGCAATACGAGAAACGTATAAATCGGACAGCAATTAACAGGCTGGGTATATACGGCCGTTGCCGTGTGGCGGCAGATAAGACATGGCCACTCATTAACGACGTCAAGCGTGAAACTATCGGTCCGCAATAAACCGGCTTCGACGACGTACTAGTTACAGAGGCCTGGCGTAAACAAGCTTGATGCAAGACCATAACAGAACGTCGACACCGCCACTGCCTCCGGCATAATCTACAAGCCTGTACCCTATACGACGGTCGCTAATTATCGCCCAACCGGACCACGTGTCAAACGACGCTAGCCGAATTCTGCGAGTAATCGGTAAACCGTTAAACGTCGTGCGTGAAGCTAGCTAAACAAAATGCAGAAGTGGACCATTATAACGCAGCCCTATTTTAATGACTATAATTATACATGTTTACAGTAGGCCTAATTCGTTGCCGGCTGGCCTGAGTTGTGTATATACCTCGGACATGGATCGCTATGGGTACAAGCTGCCGCAGAGTGCAGACGGTCCGCAAAAAATTGGTCGGCGATTCCACACTGCGTTGAAAGTTGAAACTTTGTATCTTATGCTGAAGCGCTGACAGACAACTTCGTTTTCCGTTAGCACTGTAATATCGAATTCGCATCTGCAACGCCGACGCGACATAACTGTCTCGGATTAAATTGCCGACGACTGCCGACGCGGATCTCGGTCGAAATTTTCGAAATGGAACAAGTTTAGAATTCACCCAGTTGAGCTGAGTTGAGTTGTGTCGGCTCGAAAATTCAGTTCACATGCACTTTCAATGCGACTTTAACTCGACAGTATAGGTAGTTTTGGGTCGCGTCGGCGTTACGTTCACACTACCGACGCGATTTAACTAGATAATTCCAAACTTGCTTGATATCGAAATTTTCTACCGAAATCCGTCGCGTCGAAGTTGTCTTCAGTTTAATTTACACTGGCGACGCCGACGCAATTCAGCGGTCCAGTCGTGTCGAGTCAGCGTCGTCGCCGGTGTGAACATGGCTATACATCGAGGTCCATAAAAAACGTGGCACTTTACTTGTGTCCATATCTTTGCTAATATTTTATTATTATTGACCGATTTTCAAAATTCTTTCACTGTTTCACCCTGTGGACAATTTGCATTAATGTGATTATTGCATATCTCACAACAACGTACATGCGTCTCTGAAATATAAGTGAAATATGCGTATATAATGATAATAACAAACGAACATTTTGGCAAAGAAAACCAAAAAAAACACTTCAGATCACACATTGCGGCGAATGATCCGTATGACGCTAAACTGTGTGTGTGTCTAACACAGTCTAGTGTCATATCGATCATTCACCGCAATGTTGGTCGAAAGAGTGTTTTTCGTTCACCTAAATATTTGTTATTATTGTTAGTTTTTTAATTACATTTTCATTTCGCAAGGTAGTGTAGAGACGCATTTACAGTGCGGTGAGACATATAACAATTACGTTATTGCAAATTGTATTCTGAGTTTACCAGTAAAAGAATTTTACAAATTGGTTTATTATTGGCGAAGATATGGACAAAAGTAAAGTGACACGTTTTTTATTGGCCCACGGTGTAGGTTTTAGTAGACTCCTGCATCATCGTTACACATACCTGAGCGTCCGTGAGGCCCAACATGGCGGCCAGCTGCCGTCTGTCGGGCTTTGTGACATACTTCTGTACTTCGAAGCGCTTCTCGAGACCTTTGCGCTGTAGGTTGGAGAAGACCGCTCTGGACCAGGAGCGCTTCTTCTTGCACGAATTGATGCCGGAAGACGTGTCATGAGACAGACAACGGTGAAGACTGAGCGACGACGGCGAGTGCCTCACGCCGAACATCGACAGACCTAATTGCCACATACAGAACAATTATGAAGCCTAAAAATTAACAATGTCGTGAGCTAAAAAAATACCGGCGGGCAATTTTCCGACACACTGCAAATTTTCGACAGGAATGATTATGAGTGATTAAAATTCTAATTTTGCCACTAAATTTCACACAAAATGGGAAGGGGCTTTTAACTCCAAATTTTGCATTTTTGGATGAAAATTGCCCGACAGTAGCCTTCTGTAACTGTATTACAGACAAGTATGTTTAAAAAATAAATTATTGAAAATTCCCTATCACAGCTGGCCAAAAACTCGGATCTGTTTGAGCGCTGATGACTTGGCGACCGACTGTTAGCGTTAGAATGGAGTGTGATATGTCGAAAGTATCATAAATGTTGTAAAGAAGTAGCACAAAACTATAAATAAACAATTAAAAATGATGTTTGCTTTTTTGTCTCTAGGCCTACTTTTTCACCAGCTGCCAGCGGAAGAACAGCGGAATTTTTTAGGCGCTACTAACCGGGATCGGTGAGCTCGGCCGAATGACGGTTCGCGGCAGCATGGTGTACGGTGAACGCCGGCTGACTGACAGCCGACGCGTGATGATGTGGTGTGGTCTGCATGCTGGCGTCACTGAAGCTCTGAAGCACTGTGGGCGGCAGGTGACGTACTAGAGGGTCGTGCAGTGCCAGTAGGGTGGACGGCTGACAAGCCAGAGCCCCCGCGGCTGGCGGCGGGTAGACCGCGGGACAGTGTATAGGGGCGGCTGGTGACGTCAGTACACTGGCCCAGCGTTGGACGTCTGCGGCGGCAGTCTGGAACGCTCTGGACGAAGCACCGCCGCCGAGCATTGGTGAAACAGTTCTTGATGACGTCGGATTGTTCAGCGACAGCGCGCAACCCGCTGCTGTACCTGCACATACATTATTTATCAGCATTTTCCATGCACAGTGGCGGATTCAGAGCGAGGACAGGGTTAAGGGGAGGCAGCCGCTCTCACTTATTTATTGGAAGCTTTTTAACCAAGTGAATATGGGGGAGGGCGCTGAAATCGCGGGAGTGGACATCGCGGCAGCTCTATAAGCAACATGGGTGCATGAAATCAGGCGTTGCGCAATCCATAAACTCAACTATCTCCCAAACGGTGTGTGCTGGTGCACTGTCTTGCTGGAAGGTGTACAAGAAAAGCTATCCCATCAAGTGTGTGAAAGTTATCATATTGGGTGTTTCGTGGTCTCAGTGGTAAATCTTCAACAGAACCAGATGAAGTTCACCATCGACGCAGGCAGCCTTTCGACAACTGTCAGCAGTCCCATAAACTGATGTTTTGTACATTTATACTTGATAAAAAATATTTAAATAGTATGCACATACTTTGAACCTTCAAAGTATTTAAATACAGCAGAATGACATAAAAATGTTTATGCCCAAAGTTATCTTTTGTTTTCTCAGTTACGCAGGAGAAAATCACGGTTGATGATAACAGCCTAAAGTCACAAAATATGTCTGTCATTATGAGTTCAATGAGTTCATCTATGGGTTAGTGCTGGAGTCAGCTATCCCTTTTTAATTATTTATCCCTGGCCTATATACAAATGTACAAAACATCAGTTTATACACTTGTTAACGGCAACATTTAAGGACTTGCACATCGAAAACAGCAAAAATTACAAAAGGTGATATTGCCCGCATCACACTGACTGTGTGTCAGTGTGCTGCT
>Ga0209454_1004813_pt1 | contig 10209 bp, 10 predicted proteins | sample WorMetHERISLAND1_2_FD_187400 | JGI IMG/M metagenome (GOLD analysis project Ga0209454, IMG submission 187400) | Marine gutless worms symbiont microbial communities from Max Planck institute for Marine Microbiology, Germany - Olavius geniculatus... | ecosystem: Host-associated > Annelida >... | reverse complement strand
AAAAATTTGAAAAAAAAACTTGGTTTATGGTAAACATTTTTATGCCAGCCACGCAAAAAAAAACAGTTCAGGTGTACTCTACAGCTCCAAGACCCTGCACAATACTCGAAACAAATTTGCGATATTTCTAAGTGACTATTAAAACTGTGTCATCAGAATATTTTCGTATAAATTCTAGATGAAGGAGTAGCAGGAAATATGAGTGACCGACATACCTTCTTTCTTCGGTCATCCTCGGCATGTTTCTCCGCATTACGAACCATGTTTTCGATGTCATCCTTACTCAGGCCTCCCGATGACTGGATCACGACTGCAGTGTATACAACACAGGAGATGTATAACTGAATACAATGATACATATAACACAGCTGTATAAATAGCAGGATATTTTCTCATCTCAGCATCATCTTCACTCAAGCTACCCGATGACTGAATCACAACTCTAATGCATCCAACACACAGATATAATAAATGTATTGACCAACAATTAAACTTACTATTACAATACCAATGCCAGAAATCAAAATTTTCACCATTTGAAATAGTACTTTAATACTGGCAATCAATAAGAGTAAACTACAAAAGCGATCAACTTTTAGCTTTTCTAAATAGTAAACCCATTTCCAGTACATGTTAATACTACCCAGTAGTTAGATACTGAAAAGATCAGGCTACTTTAAATACTCTCTTACATAGTTTAAATCTACGTCAGTGCTCAATAGCATTTAAATGCTACTGACTGCTATAACAACAACTGTTTATAAGAAAGCAAATAAAGAAGATTTGCAAAACATTTAGCGAACAGCTGTAAAAGTTTTTACAAATGTTTTACTTGCATGTATCCATAGTTTAACTTTGCCAATACTAGGGAAATAACATAGCAAATAGCAGTGTACGTAAACAATAGATAATAATGGTGGTGTAATTGTAACAAGCAAGACTGGTGACTGAAAGGTCCCGGGATGGACTCCAAGTCGGGGCACCACCAGGTAACAACCCTGGGCAAGTTGTTCACATGCATGTGCCTCTGTCACCAAGCAGTATAATTTGGTACCGATGGTCAAAGGGCGGTGATGTAGTCTGCGGCTGGGAAGGTAACCGTAAGTCTGGCGTCGCACTGGCCATGCGTCACGGACTCAGTGGTCTATCTACCTACGGGCTCAAAAGCCTAAGGAAGGGAGATGAGCACCCTGCCTACGCTTCTGATGGGGCACGGCCTGGTTTGCCTTTGAAAGGTAAAGGTAAAGTCCAGTACTTGCTATAGTGCATCTTACATGAGACAAGACTCAAGACCAGAAGTGCTTTTACAATCTTGAAAGTGACAGCTGATTGGCATGAGCTAATGATACCAAGGCGCACTATGCGGCCATCCATTGCCCACATCAGCAAACAATTGGACCCGCCGTTTGCAGCTAGCAGACATACCACCGCCCCGATTAGCCACAATAGGCTTTCACCCGTAGCCCGTAAGCTACTATTCATTTCCCATCCCACGGAGGGTAGGAGGTTTAGTTGATAGCCTGAGCACACAGTAGGTTAGCAACTTGCTCAAGGTTGCTTGCAAATGACCGGCAGTGAGAATCGAACCGCAATCTGAAAGTTATGTGTCGACGCGAACCACAAGACACTTGCACCTACATAGGCACATATGTGTGAACAACTTGCCCATAGTTATTACTTGGTAGCGCTTTGGCTGGGCATTGAACCGTGGACCTTTCGGTCTCGTATCTAACGCCAACGCCTTAACCGCTGAGCTAACAAGCCACCGTAGCAATTAGCAATTAGCTCATACTTTGTTGTTCGCGGCCTGTGCCCCGATCCTTTGCTGACACGTGAACAATTCCGTTAGCATCAATGTCAAATGAGACTTCGATCTGGGGAACTCCGCGAGGCGCCGGCGGAATTCCCACCTGTCATTGTTTACACACACATACAAACACACCTTACATGCACTGTGGCAAATTTCCAACATTCACGGAAAAACCAGAATTACATAAAAGTTCATACTTCCACAGAAAAAGATCCTTGACATAGTTTGATTGCTTACAATAACATTTCTGCAAAATTTAACACAAATAATACTGCACTGGAAGAGTGCATTTTCAACAGCTGAAAGTGAATAACATCTTTGATCTACTTGTACTGTTGAAAGTGCACTACTTATTACATGTAGCCATATACTGTGTACAAAAACTGATAGAATATAATATCCTACTGCAACAGAAATTTTGTGAAAACATTTTTCTGCTAGTATGTTCTGAGTGTTGACATGAAATAGGTTATCCCTGCCACAATCAAGTGTTTCTTAACACATGCAATGAACTGCAACAATCACTTGCTAGAATTGTCACACGATAATTGTTAGAAATGCTAGTGTTATAACCTATTTCTCAGTAATTCTGCAAAATACACAAATGCCTAACAAAACAAGTTTTGTAGTCTACAAGAATTCCCCCAACAATCTACTAAGTCCTAACTTACGGACTGACACTGCTGCTATGAAGAGTTGGAGACAGAGCAATTTCCTAAACCAATTTCCAATCTGTTCGGCTTTTCTAGTGTAAAGAATGGCAAGAACTGACACAAAGTCTAACTTACAGCTGGTCACATCAAAGCTATACTGCGCTGTGGAGAGAGAGCACTGAATGTGTCTTAGATACAAGAGTTTACAGAGCAAAAACGTGTGGTTGTGAGCTGACATGTACGCACAAGTTGGAACTGTCCCAGCAGTTTGTTGTCGGCCGCCATCTCACGTTCACCCTGACACACTTTGATCTCGACCTGAGTCTGACCGTCAGCCGCTGTCGAAAACACCTGCAGCCAGACAGGTACTTACATCATTAGTCATCTTCGAATTAATCACACAAGAAATCTGAGCTAATGCTTGTGAGACACGTAAGAGCCCATAGCAGTTCCTGTTCGCAGATAATTTTGATCTATGTCCATCCACTTTGTCTCAATTCACTATTCTGCAGCCAAAAATCGCAAAAATTAACTAAAAACCCCATATTTTGGGGCTGAAGGTCATTCAAGGTCACTGAAGTTAATAGCACTAAAAAGCACGTTACCAGTGCTTGTTATGACAAGTAGCATGTCTGTGCCTATCTGCAAGCGTTTTCACGCTAGACAAGCGAATAGCGCAAAAAATGACCACTTTTAAGGGGTTACCCATGTTTGACACCAGCATGCGCCGGCCTCGTGGAACGTAGAAGATTGGGACCTAGACTGCTAAAATCTACGTTCAATGTTGAAAATTTCATGTGCAAGTTGTCTTGGTCTATCTTCCGCCATTTTGGTGCAATTCACTTTTGAAATGTGCGTCGCAGTCTGAAATCACCAAAAATTTATTGAAACCCCTATTTTTGGGGTTCAAGGTCATTCAAGGTCATCTATGTTGACATTCATAAGAAGCTCGTCACCAGTGCTTGTAATGATAAGCAGCATGTCTGTGCCTATCTGCAACCATTTTCACGTTGGACGAGACAATAGCAGCAAATAACGTCTTTTTAGGGTGGATGCCCCTTTTCGCCTCCTCCCCCTAAACCCAGCGGCATGAAATTTTGTCACAAAATACTAGAGACACTATGCTATCATAGTGTAAAAACCCGAAGTCTCTATCTCACCTGGTCTTGGAACGGTACCGAGACGTGACAGACACAAGACACCAAGACAGAATTACCATAGCTAATACATGCTATAGCTAACTCTCGTACGTAAAAATATGTAAATTAATGTCCCAATCAAACCACAAGGCTCATAGGACGCTGATCTCCATTTCTTTAAACCTCAGCCAGACATCAGCTTACACTGACAGTGGCATCGCAGCAAGGAGAGTAACTGTCTGAAAGTTGTTAAAAAATCTTCCTGTCCAAAAATTTTTGTCTAGAAATGTAAATTTAAAACTAAATATGCCACTTTCGGAAAACTTACAAGCAAAAATTGGAATTTTGACCACCCATGATCTCCACTGTCCAAAATTTGCTACGTCTGTCAGAATTCAGTCCGAAATTTGCCGGTAGTGTCCTACAGAAAATTGCAACTTCCTGCCCCCCTACTTTTTTAACCCGCGACACAGCTGCAGACCACGGATGTGGCACTAGTGCATCGCACGGTGTGCCTGCTTACGTCCTAGCTTTTGCTGGTACTCAATGCATCAACCCATACAGGAATAGTCAGGCTGAGTTGTATGTCAAATCTCAAAAGTAGATTTATATAGTGCGTTACCATAAAAACCTCTAATGTGCTTTTTGTATATGTTGAATGTATTTATACATATAATGCTATAACCTGCTATTAACTCTGGTCAGTGGTTTGGACTACAGCAAGATGATAAATTTGCAATAAATCAGTGAATAGCACATGCCTGGCTCTTCTTGGTGGGGATAGTTGTGTTGCGACCGATGAGTTTGGTAAAGACGCCACCTAGTGTTTCAATGCCGAGTGATAATGGAGTCACGTCTAACAGCAGCACGTCCGTCACGTCACCCGCCAATACTCCGCCCTACACAGCAAAACAATCAACTCGTTCATTCGATCACTCATAACGTAATTAGTTAATTCATTCATTCAACAACGTCACGTCCCATAGCAGAACTTCTTGACACGTTTCCCGCTTGCCTCCTCCACTCTACACGCCTTTGCAAAAGACTGCCATTAATTAATTAATTTATTTTTAAGCCCCCAGTACAATTCCCAAGGGCTGAAATATTAAACTACAGAAATTATGTCAGGAATGGTTACGATGCGGGCTCGGAAATTGCGAATGTGTCAGCTAGGCATGCCGCGTTGAAGCGTTGGATAGCGACCAACATGCACTGGAATAAGAACGTCGTTTCATGGGGGTCTGTCGTCACCTTAGCCAAATGTCTTCCGATTTGTACCAAGAACTCCTGATTGCTGACACTCATGGGTTCAAGTGTTTCCAGTGCCACTGGAAAAAAGTCGTGGGTGCCGCTGAGTGAGCTGTATGCCTACTTGTTCCTTTTTTCTGACAGCTGCAGTCTGCAGCAACACTGGCACTGGTGATGGCACTCTGCTGCAGATAAGCGTTTCCCAGAGTGTCGACCACTGTGATGTCCCAAGTGGCGCTGCACCTGGAGTTCCATGGCAGCAGTGTCAAAAGATAAACATCCCACATATTTTTAAAAACATAGTCATTTATTTATTCATTCATTCATTCACTTGCTCATTCATTCAATCATTCATTTATTTACTCATTCATTCATTCATTCATCAACTCATTCATTGAATGGCATGACATCCAATAGCAGGACGTCCATCACGTCTCCCAAAAATACTCCACCCTACACAGCCAATATAAACCCGAGAAAATAATGCACGATGAGTTGGAAGGTTGCCTGCAACATAAAACGCTTTCATCCACTATCATATACTCAGCACATTATCTGTAAATTTGGCTTTATCTACAGAGTGGTCCAAAAAATTGCACAACGCTTACGGCATCATAATTTTGCAATCATACGTCAGAGCAAAATGTAAAAAAAAAACTTTATGTGAAAAAGATTCATGCAAGCGAAGCCCATTGTCCAGAATCAAGAGAACAGTGTTCAGTGTGTCCATTACAAGAATGAATAAAAGACAATAGTCGTTTTTGCATAGGGCCTATGTCAGAAGACTGAGAATGTTGATCATCTGAAGCAAGTTTTGGACTGTTGTTGAGACATAATAAGTCACCTGAGAATTAATCGACAGTGCTTTTGAACACAGCTGTCTGTAAAGCTTAATACTGTTTTTGAACAGTTGACCTGCCAGCCGCAAAACAATGAATAAATTCAACTGCTGTATTAAAACACTGGTCTTTGTCATATGAACAATCTCTTTCTGAACATTCTGCTGGAAACCGAATGACACTGTGACGTAAGGTAGCAAAATTATGATGCAGTAAACTTGGTGCCATTTTTGGACCACCCTATATTACCGGACAGGATGTCATGTGACCAGACCAGTTAGACAGCAAACAGACCTATGCACAGTATGAGCGCAGCATTATCCGTAGCAAGCATAGGCCTGGCTGCATACAGATCCTACAAGAGGTCAGCACATTGCAAGCGTTTAAAATGAAGAAAGTACAGAACTATCACAAAACAGGAAAGCCAATGCATGACATTGTTACAGCAGTAGTCATACAAATTTCTATGCTGCAGTGTGTATATACGTTCTATTGCAAACTGCACCATGTTTGAAGCACGAAACTGTTCAACTACAGCTCAGCAGATCATCTGGATCAGTGTGATGTTAATAACAATGTCGTCTTTTATACACGTGAGCGCTCAACCAACTGTGGATGACGATGATGCTTACTGTCAGTCTAGTGCAACGTGGGAAGAATTTGTGAACGAGATCAAAGCCGACATAAAAACATCATGCCAGTCAGGTCCCCACACAGTTCTGATTATAGGTTTTTCAAGTGTTTCTTTGCTGTAACTAAATTGTCTTTTTAAGTTTGTATAGTTTTTGGGGTGTTTATCTTTTGCACTTTTTGCATTTAGGTGCATTTTGTGCAATAAAATATTTACTTACTTACTTAGGCTGTATGTGTGACACGTTAGATGAGACCACAAGAAATGTGATAAGAGAAGAGTTGACTGAACTGAAAAACCTTCTTGGATCACTCCGACAGCCATGTGAGTGCAGTGTCTTCAACTCAACGTCAACTTTTTGTGAGTGCAAAATTCATTTGCTTCTGATATCCAGAGAGTACAGCAATATAATTAGGGCCAGACTGCATCAAGAAAGCGTGTGTATGGTTATCAGTAATTTCTCTTCACCTACCGTACGTACTTTTCTGTTGCTTTGATTTTCCCCTCTGAGAGAAGTAACTGGAAAAAAGTAAACTGCTCTCCTAATTTTCTGGATAGTGTATCAGTGAAAGAACTACGAATGTGTGTAGCATAATCCGTGCTTGTATGCAATGTATCGCGTGCTAAAAGACAAACAAATGCAAGTACAAAAATATGCTGCACCAGTGCCAACGTATTATGCAACTCTGAACTTTCACCTTTTAAACAAAAAACTAACACACTGGTTACTGCTGCCCTGGGAATCATTCACGTTGATTTTGGCTTTTCCATACCTTTCCGTTTTTTGAGTTGAGTTCCATGTGGGACAGACGGACATACAGACGGGCAAGCTGGCAACGTCAGTAATGCAGCCTAGAAGAACGACCACACATTGTTTGTTGTGTAGCTATCTGTCTTCCGTTGCTGGTCCAACAACGCATCAACGAGACCAATGGCTTCAACCGTTCGTGGACGGAATACAAAGTCGGATTCAATGACTCGAAAGGCAACTTCTGGCTCGGCAACGACATGCTTCATCAGCTGACAACGAGCAGTGGCAACTACAAGCTCAGGTTTGACCTACAGGCGACCAACGGCAGCTGGTACTACGCCGAGTACAATAGGTTTATTGTTGAGAGCGAGGCATCCAACTAACGGATGCAGGTATCCGGGTACTCAGGTAACGCAGGAGGAACTGGAGGAGATGGATTTTCCTACCATGACGGAATGATGTTCAGCACGTATGACGTTGACAACGACCAGCATGGCAGCCTTCACTGTGCGGCTGAGTTTGGCAGTGGATTCTGGTACAACAGCTGCTATTGCGTAAGTGTGAACTGTGAACATGAATTCAAATGGTATGAGAACTGTAATAGCATCGGGTGGTTTGTGAATGGAAAATGGATCCATCTGCAGACATCGCGCGTGTGGGTGACATGCTACATCAGTCTCTAGAATTTATGTCACTAGCACTAGCAGCACTAGCAAAACAAATCCGAATCTGTTTCTTATTCAACAGCAACAAACACACACTATTACTTATATAGGCTTCAATGCAATTATATCACAAGCTTAGATTGCCAAATGGAAACATGACACAATAGTTACTCCGTTATATTGAGACTATAATTAACTATGTGTAACAAACGTCTGACGATTTGTTTTAGTTAATCTGTTTGCTGTTTAAAAAAATGTGTTCATATTAAACACCAATAATTAGATTATTAACACAGACACTATAGGATGAATGATGTAAACTGTACAAATGATAAACTACTAACGATATGCAATGGATAAGCTTGCCTGAATAGCAGCACCAATGGCCACAGCTTCGTCCGGGTTGACCGATTTGCTGGGAGCCCGACCGAACAGGTCCGTCACTACCGACTGAACCTAACAGTCCGACCATCACTAATATACGTTAACGTTCATCGCAGCATATGAATATGTATCAGCAACACACATTAGCATATAGACATAAGCACTACTATTACTTCCAATGTAGTAACATAATCGCTAGTTCAGCAATAAAAAGGGCACGCAGAATGTTAAAGTTCTGCCGCAAATAAGTTTTGGAACGGTCATACCTAAAGCAAACCTAACGTGGATAAATTCTGGGATATGCCATCCTTCCTGTTTCCCAAACAGCAGCAACAAAGCACTAAAGAATAGATGCCCGTGACTACATATTTACTGAATTTTTGGCTGCCAAAAAATAAATAAATAAATAAACACAACTAAGGAAAATTGATTTAACTTTGTGCATATAATAAAACAATTTTTCTAAACGATCAATGTGAAACTAGCAAACAAACCTTGGGCATGCGAGTCATTCCCCCGACCAGCAGCACCTCCCCGATGTCGTTCTTCTTCACTTCGGCGTCCTGCAGTGCTTTCTGACACGGGCCGACCGTTCGTTTCACCAGTTCGTCCACAAGAGATTCAAATTTGGCCCGACTCAACTTCAGGTTCATGTGTTTCGGCCCGGACGAGTCCATTGTGAGGTAGGGCAGGTTGATGTCCGTCTGTACGGCGGATGATAGCTCAATCTTGGCTTTTTCAGCAGCCTCGCGGAGTCGCTGCATCGCCATGTTGTCTTTGCTTACGTCTACGCCTTGCTGCAGACAACATGCATATCAGTAGTGATAACAGAAAAAGTCAACGTTCAAGATATTGACTACAGCAATACAATGGCTTCTATCGCCCAAATCTGGAATCTAAATCGGGTGCAACGTCCCCACAGTTTTGGGCTTTGGTTCCCCTAATTTCTGACTCGTTTTTCCCCTCTATTTTGGGCATCTTTCCCTCTAGGGCAGTGCTGTCCAACCTTTTTGACACCGCGGGCCACTTAGTCAATTTTCCACCAGCTGGCGGGCCGCAATCAAGGGGGCCATGGCGAGCACGCAGAGCGCAAGCCTATAAGGGGGTCTGGAGGCAAAGCCTCCAATGGGGTCCAGGGGCAGAGCCCCTGGTCGGGGGGTCAGGGGAGCGAAGCCCCCCTGAAGCTGAAACACTTTTTGCTTCCGAATGTTCAATGGGACCGCAAATTTGCCCATTTTTCTGAAATTTGGAAACTCAAAAGACCATCAAACATTGTTGAATTTTGCAAGTTGATTTCATCTGACTTATCACTGGACCAAAACTACAATTTATGTGGAACTATGGCGGGCCACATGAAATCCCCTCGCGGGCCGCGGGTTGGACAGCACTGCTCTAGGGAGAAAATTTTGTTAAAAGTGTATGTGATAAAAGGGGAAAATAAAAAATAGGGGGATGGTTTGTTAAAAGTATAGATTGAAAAATAAAGGGGGACTGAAATATAGGAGGGGAGAGTTTTGTTAAGTGTAGTTTTGTCAGTAAAAATTTGGGGGGAGAGGGAGGGAATAAACAATAGGGGGAAATTTTGTTAAGGGTGCAAATTGAATAATAGGGGACAAGAAATTTGAGCTAATGCTCACGAGACATGCGAAAGCCTATATCAGTTCCAGTTTAGTAGTTTAGCTGAAAATTGGGGTGCTCACACTAAGTCAATATACAAATACCAAATTTGCTATCTGGATCGCATAACGATAGTTCCGTGGCACCACCTTGTGAATGATATAGACTTGTGTCGAAGACCCAAATTGCCAAAAAAAATCCATAAAACCCCATATTTTGGCGTTCAAGGTAATTCAAGGTCATTGAATTTGGCGCCAATCGAAAGCCAGTCTACAACTTCCTATTAGTGATTAGTAGTAACTTAGGCCCATCTTGCACCGTTACTGAGATACAGCGGCTTATTGGCCAAAAATCACAAATTTTCCGATTCCGCTTTCATTTAGTGCCCTCGTTCAGGGTGACCCCCTTCGAATTTATGGAAAAGCTTTACGGTTCCTGAAACTAGAGTCTTCCAGGCAGCCGATGGTGAAGA
>Ga0209454_1004811_pt1 | contig 10209 bp, 5 predicted proteins | sample WorMetHERISLAND1_2_FD_187400 | JGI IMG/M metagenome (GOLD analysis project Ga0209454, IMG submission 187400) | Marine gutless worms symbiont microbial communities from Max Planck institute for Marine Microbiology, Germany - Olavius geniculatus... | ecosystem: Host-associated > Annelida >... | reverse complement strand
GCTATTAAGTGCTGATTCTCTAACGATTATTTTTGTCAAAATCTATTGCTATTGAACCAGGACTGTTGGAGTTATTGCAAAAGGTAGCAGGGGTCCGGTTTTTTTGAGACACAGTGTAGAGACCTACCAGAAGCCGTTTTTACAATTTGGACATTTGTGCATGCTCAAATACTCAGGCGAATAACAGACTGCGCATCAAACTATGTGCCGTGCCAAACAGTAAATTTTCATCAATATAGACAATCAATTTTGTGTAAAATATTGGAGTAAACCTACATATTTAAAAAAATAACATTTTTGTATTTACTCCAAAATCATTTATTTTTTGGCTACATTATAGTTTCGGCAAAATAAAATCAAGGTGTATTTTGTTATATAAAACGTTGCTGGCGTTAATTTAGCACAGCGATTTTGTACAATACTAACTTCGTAGTTGAGCATGAGCCCAAGCTGTAGCGCAGGAGATGCTCAGGATGAGAATCAATGACGTCACACTGACTTGCATCATCATCATCATCATCAGCAGCAGCAGCAGGTGGCGTGTTCACTGAATCTCACTGATGGTCGTTTTAGGATTAAACACAGCGCATCTGTTCAATGAGTCTCTCTGCTGTACTGCGTTGCCTAACCGTGTGATACTATATTAGCTCTTGACTGTGTGATGGAGGGGCCTTCCCCCTAAACTGACAGGCTTCAGCATCTCGGATTCAGCTCTAGACGTTCTGCGTTACATTGCAAGATAGAAATTTGATCACGTTGTCATTTTACGGTTGTTTGTCGCTATTGCAACTAAATGGGAGTAAACTGCAAAATGTGCTGTTGGATTATAAAAAAATATGCTTGAAATATACATGATAGCCTATTTTGCACAGTAGCTTAACGCAAAAAAAATATAAGTTTACGTCGTCGTAAAAGCAGTATTTCAGAACTTAGCTACTGACTGTGTTAATTCATAAGTAGGCCTACGTACTTTTGGTTATCGGTGACTATCTGATTATTTGTGTCGTCTGTAAAACATTTTGTATAACATGTGAATAACAACATAACCACTCTTACTAAGATATTGGTTGTAAGTTACATTCGTTAATAAAAATGTTTTTGTTGTCGGCTAAGATATCGTTATTTTCGGTTGTCGCTCGTTTTTGAAATCAATGTCATTAACATTGCTATGATCGATTATTTTGAAACAGCAGTTAAAAAAACAAATTTAACTAATGTTTTCTGTGGATGTACGCAGCCCAAGTGTAACTGATCGGCGTTAAAATAAACTGCAAACTTACAGAGTAGGCCTATACTGCCAGTGAGTCACGCAGGAAAAAAATTCTTGTGTGCGGTTTGGCAGTCGATTGATGACATATAGATGGTGTACTGACGATGTTAACTGATCAGCTATTTGTTTGCGGCAAATTATAAAAGATTGTTGTTTGGACAAGTCGGTGGTTGCACACATTCAGCGTGATGAAACATCTTTGTACTACAGTTGGAATTGTCGACAAAACGCTACATACGGCTGAAACATTATCGTTTTAATAAGATTTAAAACTGTTTTGCGTAAAACTATGGTGCAAAATATCTTTTACGTTACGCTTCAAGCTTCGTTTCTGAATTTTTGTTTTCATTGTCAACCTATATTTTGCAGTCTACGCCCATTTTGCCAGCCCGAAGTGCCAAATGTTTGCCAAAATGGCGTTGACAGCGGCACCAGTTTCGCGGCAATTGGCGATTCGTCTCCGTAATCAACCGGTGATTATATCGCGGTAGCTAACCGGCATAAATATAATGCAATACTGGTAGCTAGTAGCTAGTTTCCCACGAGCTGAAGAGAAAAGCTGAAAGCCGGACTGCATCATCAATTATTACTTGACCGGCCTTAAATCACAGTAAACAAAAAGTCTCACGCTCATGTGCGCGATTACGCAACACCGGTTATGAAGATCTACCACGAACACCGCCGCTTCGATATGCCGTTTATTTATGGAAAATATTATATATAAAAACTGCAAGCAATTTATTTAATATTGTATAAGCTCTGATGTGAAACGGCAAAAATCAAGAAGTATAAGCACGAACGAAACGAACGGCTGAAACATTTTCGTTTTAGCAAGATTTGGACTTTTTTGCGTAAACATATTGTGCAAAATATCTTTTACGTTACGTTGTACGGTTGCACGTTCTACGCTGTTTTATATTACACATTTAATGTCTTCAGCAACAAAAGTCTAAGCTAGCGTAGGCCTATAACTTTATACACAGTGTGCTAGTAAAAAAAGAATCAACATGGTTTAACATTTGGCGAAACTTTAGACAGGTATTATGAAATGCACGTAGAAACAAAAATATACGTCAAAAGTACAGCTAGAAAACAAGTGCTATAAAAATGTGAATGTACACGTTTGGTCACACGACGCTAACCACGCTTATTAAAACTATTTAAGACATTTTCTTCTGTATCTGTATCTGGAAGACATGTTTAAAATTTCGTGAAGAAAGTGTCAATGCAGTTTTGTCCACAGACTCAAACGGATCGACACCGGACACAATAAATAAAAAATAAATAAAGTGATTTTTTATATGTGCCATGTAATCATCTTTTATCCACATAAAAAACCTGCGCTTACCGCAATTACTGTAGGCCTATTGTACACCATGGGCCATAAAACGTGCCACTTTACTTTTGTCCATATCCTCGCCAATTATTGACTAATTTTCAAATTTTTTCATTAGCACACTTTGCAGACAATTTACAATAACGCGATTATTACACATTTCATCACATCGTAAATACGTTTTTACACTATCTTGTGAAATATAAATGTAAGTAAAAACTAATGATAATAACAAAAATTTAGGTAAATAGAAAAACACTTCAAACATTGCGATAAATGATCTGTATGACACTAAACTGTGTTAGACCCACACAGTTTAGTGTCATACAGACCATTCACTGCAATGTTAATCTAAAGTGTTTTTTTTAATTTTACCAAAATGTTAATTCGTTATTATCGCTATTGTATGCATATTTTATTTATATTTCACAAGGTAGTGTAAAGACTCGTTTACAGTATGGTGGGATGTGTAATAATCGCGTTATTGCAAATTGTCTGCAAAGTGTGCTAATGAAAAAATTTAAAAAATTAGTCAATAATTGGCAAAGATATAGACAAGAGTAAAGTGGCACGTTTCTTTGCCCATGCTGTGGTAAGTTCCGGCGCTTAGGCCAAAAGTCGCAAATTCTGCTCACCCCCTCTTATTTAAGGCCGTCGTTCGGAATGACTCCCTTCGAATTTATAGAACAGCTTCACGGTTCCTGAAACTAGAGTTTTTGAAGCAGCCGACGGTAAAAATTTGGTGATCCTAGCGTGCACCGTTTTTGACTGATCCACTTGTGTGACAGACGGACAGACAGACAGAATTGCGATGGCTAAGACGCGCTGAAGGCAGTAGCTGCTTTCGAGCGTAAAAACGGACACATTTAAGGACTAGCACACCAAAAACAGCAATAGTCACAAAAAGCGATATTGCCCACATTACATTGATTGTGTGTCAATGTGCAGCTGAATAATATTACATTTTGTGATTTTTGCTGTTTTCGGTGCGCCAGTCTTAGAATGTTGCCGTTAACAAATGCATAAGTTGATGTTTTGTACATTTATATTAGCTATTTTATTACTTAAATAATGTTTTCAAACAAGTGATCTATTATTTGTAAAAGAAACCAGTGTAGCGTGCTGCGATATTTGGGCAATAGGCCTACGTCTGTTTCATCATTTTACCTTTTATAGACGGTGCCTACGTGTGCGGCGAATTAAAAAATTTAAAACTTAACAGTAATTCGTCTATGATTTTTGTTTTCCTACGTGACATGAGCTGTGTTAGGTATCAAATTAGATAGTCCGTGTCGGAGCATTAAAAACAAATTTACTTGTAAGCTTATTTTCCCCTTAGTACAACAAAACGAAACTTTTTCGAAGATTTCATTTGCCGTACCGTCAGCAGAAATTAGAAAGTCTCTGCTAACAGTTACCTTATTCAAACCGCGGTAGGCTTGGACATAAAATTAGCGTAAATATAATATAAATATCTATGAATGGGCCTGCCTAACTAACCCAAACCCTTAGGGCCGTCAAAAACACAGCTATGGTGTCAATCAGTGTCAGTGTCGTATCGGTGTCGTATGCAAAAGTCAGTAGGCCTAATGTACCCGACACAGCGATGCTTTATAACCATACAATCAAATACGTCAGAAGCAGTCAGCAAAACTGTAACCGATTTTATTAATCATTATCATTATCATTCAAATATAATATATTTTTGCAAAAATTTAACGACAACAAATAATACAATACACAAGGCATCAGGAGCAATTTAAAATTTTATACTGCGTCTCAAGCAGACTCCCACAATATCGATTTTGACTTACTCAGGAATTATCAATTTTAATAAATTTTTGATCTGAATATTATACGAATAACCGTTTAAATTTCTACCTCACCTAACCTTTGTATTTGCAATACCTGGAAAAATAAAACTAACAAAGATTCAAAGTTGTGTTTGGCTTATGTCAAAAGTTTAACGTTTACTGCGCATGCCCCGCCTTGTCAACGTGACCTGTAAGCAGAGCTAAAATAACTACATATTTAAAATTTCCGTTGTTATATATGTTGCCTGTTCACTCTAAAGGTTTTAAGGAACTGCGATGACGATCAAATAAAGTCCTTTACAGGTAAAATATTGCACGACATTTTTTTCAATTTTTGTTTTAATACTGGACTATAAAAAAAAATAATGTTAAAATGGCAATTTCGTGAGGCCGCGTCGTTTGAGCCATCTTTTGTGAAAATTCGCTAAACAGTTTGACCCCTTACAGTTGGCGTGTCATTAAAAAGGTATTTGGATCGTTCAAAAAATTTACTAATTTGCAGAAAATAAACAAATTTGAACGCAATTTGGCACATGAGATCGTCTGATTAACGCAGAAATTTGTTTGTACAGTTTTAGCGGTCAATGAAGGGACTGCAGTTTAGAAAATGTCGAATTTTTAGTTCGCCTTTGACTTAGGCCATTGCTCTTAAAACAGTGTCGCGCTACCGTTTTGAATTTCCGGCACTTGGCGCACAAGTTATCGGCGACATGCATGAAAAACGGCAACAAAATCATAAAGCACCGCAACGTGGCACAATATATGAAAGTTCCGCTGTAAGTAAGTTGCTGTAACATGCATTACCGATGACATAAGTAACAATAGGTGAATCCCGCGACAAATAATAACCACATTGTGCGGCAATAAAACACAGAAGGGCAAAAAACTTTAATATGTTCAAAATAACACAATAGCTTTATGCGAAACTTTCTGCCGTTATTTAGAAAACGATTTGCCGTAGTCAACTTAAGTCATGTGCACTATTACCAAAGTTTTTTGCAAATGGTGTAACTTTTTTGTTTTAAATTCATTATTTTAAAGTCAACGTACTTCTGTCACTGCGATATAAGTAAACATAACATATGTTTAAATTAAAACTGCAAAACAACGTTAGGGTATACGTAATTAATTTAATCATGTAAATAGTCATCTGCTTTGCAAAAAGTGTTGATGATATGGGACGACAGCCGCAAAAATCGATAAAAAAATCAGCCGTCAGCTGCTTTCGCAGGCCTCTGTTCGATGGTTCTGCCACCTCGGGAATCGGTTTACAACGCCCAGCATGTCAACGCTAAAGGCAAACAGTTTGGACTTACACTGTAAAACGATCTGGTGAACTAAACAGTCATTAATATCTTTTTGACAACTAACTGGCGTTTTTTTTGCATTTCAAAAATGTTCAGCGTTTAAATTGTACCTGATTTATTTGTGTGCGCAGTACAGCGAAACAAAATGTTTTCAAAACCCAGAACCAAAGAACGTGTCCAGAAAATTACCCCAAGCACAAGGTGTAATAATGTCAAACGACGGGGAACAGGTTAGCAAATGCCATTACCCACCTTTGGTTTTTCTTTGCTTTCTGTGTATTTTTGCATTACTTATTGCACTTGACTTCATACTAACATGACTTATAAACTACGTGCATTTAGCTCATTAATTATCAGAGTCAGGCGTTGAAAAAACAGCGAAATCAGAAAGCACCACAACGTGGCATAAAATGCAAAGTCCCGCTAAAATGACAACTATCGAATCATATGTTATTGATGCACCAATCATTTCTGTTCAAAATGATCAATCTAATAAACTGCACCGTTGCTTAACACATAAGTTATCGGCGACATGCATCGAAAACAACAACAAAATTAAAAGAAACCAGAATGTCGCATAATATCATAATATCCAGGTTAGGGATAATAATTACTTGAACATAAATTAAATCACCGCCGTTTCAGCTGTAATCTTTATTTTCAGCTTCTTACGGGGCAGCATCTGCGACATTGAATACACAGCACATAGCAGTCAAAAAACCTGAAAAAGTATTATCCGTACACTTTTAGTATTTTTATCAATGTTCAGCGATTTTGTTCGACCAAATTATTATTGCACATTTATTATTTTAGCTTTCATTGTTTAGATGTGGCACAGCTTGTATATGAAAAAAATTATTTAAATTCACCAATAAACGAAACGGACAACAGCTAACTTAGAAACGAATACACGACAATTTTGTCATGGAAAAATCACTAGCGATTTTTCGCTCAAACAAAACGATAAATCACAGAGTTGTTCAATTTTAGATATTTTTATGCGTTTCAAAAATACTGAAGATCGAAATTTGAATTCTTCTGTAATCGCTCGGAATTTTGCATGCTCTAACCCAGCATTTTGAGAAATGTTCTCGCCCACCTGAACATATTTCCCACCGTGTGTCAGTTTCGCCGCGATCGGCCGACGAAGCTGCGAGATCACGCGGTGAGAAAAAAAGCATAAAATATAAGACCGCCGAGGAGTCTAAAAAACACATCATTATCTGTTAAATTGTACAGTATTATAAAGCGTACAAGCGGACAGGTAGCTACGCTTGATCTTTGCTATAGTACAGGCCTGCGGCCTCCATATTCGGCCCTTCGGTCCTTAACTCGGCCTGCGGCCTCGATACGCAGCACTGATGCTCATGATGCGTCACCATGGTGACAACGTCTCTATGACGTCACAGCCAATCACAGTCCAAAATGAAACATTCCTATTTAAAGATATAGATAGTATAAAACATAGAGAGCATACCGGCACAGGCAGCTGCACATGTTCCCGGGGTTTCACCAGTAACTGTCAACATCATCATAAACAACACTTAAAATGTGCCATAAATAATTTATATTTAAACGAAAAAAAATCTATTGGTTTGGTTTGCAACGCGTCAGTCATTTTGTTTCTATTCTGACGACCTTCCTTTTCGCTCGACTAGGGCCTAAACACGCAATTATATATAGGCATACATGTCAACGAAAATTTGCTATTGCGCTACGATAATAACCAAAGTAGGCCTACAAGATAAGAATACAGGGTATTTCTGACAGATTACTTGTAACTCTCGAACTACGAAAAGGGTAGTGATTATTAATCTGTGTCGAATGATGTTATGTATTCGAGCGGAACTCTGTTTACAGTACAGCATTACTTTTTGTCAACATTTTGGGTAGCTAGTTCAAAAAAATTGCGCACATGCCAAAATAACCAAATGTTGCAATATGGTCAGTTTGCCTCCACTTTACCCTACGTAGTAGGCCCTGTACATTCGTGCCTAACAACACGCCATTACGTAGAAACAGCTGACTTTTACCTCTGACAAAGACTTTCACTTCGGCAAGGCAGATACATCCGTTGCCACTGCCGACCTGGTTCTGGATGACAACATATCTGAACGCGCCGTCGATTTGGTCAAAGCGCACGGCTGCAGTTTCCGAGCGTGGCAGTGGATCCGGGTATTGAACGTAGCGGTACTGCTTGAACACCGGAGTTGTCACCGCTGGATCATCGTTGGTCAGACCGACCACGAATCCTGCCATGCGTTTCTGTGCTACAAACAAAGCTCAAACTCCGCAAATCTGTACACGTTATACTGCAGCAAAAATTTAATTTCAGTTTTCCGAAAGCCGAGTATTTGACAGCCAGTATTTTCTTAAATCGAGCATTTCAATAATTGGCTTAAAATTCGTCGTGTACGCCGTGCGCGCCCACAACTTTGAGGCCAACAGAAGTAATTTCATGTAACTTTTCAACGTAACTTGCCGCGAAGCAGGCATGACAACATGTAAGGGCAAAACGTTCAAAATTCGGCGAAATTTTGGACAGCGCTAAAATTTGACCGCGGACGTGCCTAGAAAAAAAAATATCAAAAACTGGAAAAGCAGTGATCAGTTACAACCGCTCCTAGGTTGGGCAAAACAGTTTATAAACTTTGGCCCACGAACAAAACAAATAATTTAGCTAATGCTCCCGAGAAGCGCGAAAGCCTATAGCAGTTCCTGTTCGCAAACTGTCAGTCTATCTCCAGCCATTTCGTCGCAATTCATTTTTGAAGTGTGCGCTGAGCCGAAGATCGCAAAAATCAATAAAAACCCCATATTTCGGAATTCGGATATACAGGGATTTTCATAGACATTAATGTTAATAGGACTAAGAAGCTTGTCACTAGTGCTTGTTGTGATAGGCAGCATGACAATGATGATCTGCAACCGTTTTCACGACAGACTGGCAAACAACGGTATAAAATAACGACTGTTACGGGGGTACCGCTCTTTGATGCCTTCGTGCTCAGGTTTCCTTGAACCTAGAAAATCGAGACTAGAAGTGTCGAAATCGACCTTCAAGTCTAAAAATTTCATATGCAGCGTCCTTGTCTATCTCAATTGATTTCGGCGCAATTAGCTCTTGAAATGTGTCTCGCAGCCCAAAATTGCCCAAAAACCTATAAAAAACCCCCTATTTTAGCGTTCAAGGTTATCCAAGGTCATTGATTTTGGTGCCAATCGAGAGCCAATGTACGACTTTCTATTAGTGATTCATAGTAACCTAGACTCTATCTAGCACCGTTTCTGCAAAATGGCGATTTAGTTACTGAAAATCGCACATTTTCCCTTTCTCCTTCTTATTTAGCGACCCCGCATGTCAACGAAGGTCGCTCAGAGGTTGGCATCATTTGATGGCCCATCCCAGAACCCCTTCCCTATAGACTCTAAAATCTCGCAGATATATCTTACAGAGACCGAGTTATAGCCCACTTTGTTCCAAAGTTTGTTGCTATGGCAACGAGGTCGATTGGGGGTAAATATAAATAACCTTATTTAATTGGGCGATCCAGAAAACCATACCCTAGGACCAAAAATTACGACTCTACTTTGTACATAGCCAGAGTTATGACCGTTTAAATAATTGTTTAATTTTTCCCGCAGGCGACATTGTAATTTTTTTTAAATATTTTTTTGGTAAAAATAAGTAAAATATTAGAGTATTTTTAACCCCAAAGGCACTTCTTTGCGTGAAACCTCGTCATATGAATTACTGTGCGTTAAAATCGGTTTAGTCGTTTTACTGTAGGAGACGGCAAGATTAAAAAAGGGAAGAAAAGGCACAAAAAGTCACGCAAGCGTTATATTTCACCTATTCGTGGGGAAGCCTCCCGTAAACGGATTTTCACCAAATTCTGCACATCGGAAGATATGCAGGACTTAATCATATGTGCAAACATAAATGTAAAAAATTTAAAGGGTTTGCGAAATACGAGGGCTTAAATTTTAAAGTTTCCCATTGAAATGGCTGGTCACCCTTACAACAGTGCTGAGCTACCGTGCAGCCTGTGATCAACATTGCACATGCTGTGTATACTAATCACGTTGGGCTTTCTATGTTCCTGCTTCTGAAACATTTTCACATGTGTCGCGATGCTGGTATAAAAATTTGGGTAAAATTTTTTCTGAAGACCAGGAGCCCGATTCACAAACATTGTTGTAAGACATGTCGTAACACATGTCATAAAATTATCATAACTCATCATTTAAGATGTCATAAGATTATCTTATGACATGTCGTAAGTGAATTCACAGAATTTATCTTTAATGATCATAACTTTTTTTCACAAAGGCGTCTTGTTGTCATGGTAACTATAGTCGTCTGCAAGCCACTGACTACTCAGTAAGTAAAAGCGGTCGTTTAGAGTTAAATTTGTAATGTTTTAAGTTAGAAATTTTTCATATGTTGACTACATAATTTCGAGTACATGGTGTTAAAAT
>Ga0209454_1004806_pt1 | contig 10212 bp, 3 predicted proteins | sample WorMetHERISLAND1_2_FD_187400 | JGI IMG/M metagenome (GOLD analysis project Ga0209454, IMG submission 187400) | Marine gutless worms symbiont microbial communities from Max Planck institute for Marine Microbiology, Germany - Olavius geniculatus... | ecosystem: Host-associated > Annelida >... | reverse complement strand
ATGGTAAACCTGTACAGTTTGTTGTGGAGTTGAAGTACCTAGGCTGGCATATCTTATCTGCGGATAGGTTTAAAGTTTGTCTGCATCATATGCGTGTTCGCTTTTTTCAATCATTCAATGCACTATATGCTAAGAGTAGTGACTTCAGTGAAACTGTATTGCAACATCTTGTGAATGTCTACTGTAAACCTTACTTATTGTATGGTGCTGATGTCATAAACTGGAACAATTCTGACGTGCCTAGTATTGCGCACGCATTTAATAGTGCTCTGTGTTAAGTGTATAAAGTTAAATTTCAGCTGCTGGACAGTATATATGACTTCACGAATCAACGTGATATTGTGCATGATATTGCGTTATGAACATAAACTGTTGTCTAGCAATAACTTAGTCATTAACAATCTTCTTGCTGTTAGTTGAGTACGTTGAACATTATAAGTCAGCTGATAGGTCTATGCGCTTGTTTGCATGTGTGTGTTTTTTTAATTTTTTTCTTTCTGTTGTATATATCTGTCTTTCTGTCTGTGGTTTCTACCGTGTTTCGGTAAATAAAGATTGATATATTAAGCGTAAAAATCGGTCTAACGGACTCGCCTGTAGGCGAGTTCAAGAACCAACAAAGTGTAGTAAATTTCGAATAGGAGGAGTGTATATTTCACCCATATGGGGAGCAAAAACTCCTGGGCATATTGAGCCCAAATTTTTTTTGGTGATAGGCGTCCACATCTTAATCACGCCATTCAAATTTGGTGACGATCGGTTTAGGGGTTTTTGGTTGGCTGAGGATCAAAATTTGCCTTTTCCCATAGACTTTGAAGGTCGTCCTTACAACACTCACACTATCGTGTGAGGTGTGATAAGATTTATCATCTCGCCTTCTCGCCTTAAACTTGCCGTCGCACTTTTTTTACCAAATTTGTTAAGCGGTCAAATTTACATCAAAGCTATTCAATAATCTTTCAGAACAGTAGGCCTAACTAACTTGTACCGCTTTACAAGTAGGCCGAAGGCCTGTCTGTGAAGCCTCTCCAGCATCTTTTAGCTTCGAGCAGGCAGGAACTCTCGACCTCAGTCAGTGACTACGCTGCACAGCCTCTTGGATGCTGTCGATCCAGCGTGTAGTAATGAGTTAAAACCAGAGTTCTTCAAATATGGTAGTAAATAATTACGACACAAAAGCTAAACTGAACTGCTTATTTGTAAACTGAACTTAACACAAAACGCACCTGAGACTAAAAAAAGCTAAATAGGCCTAAATAAATACAAGTTGCTGTTTTTTTTTTCGTTCACGCCGATCACCCGGATTACCGGTAAGCTTAATTCGTGATCCTTACGTGTTTAAAAATCTTCTAACAGCACATCACGAAATTCAATGGAGCGTCAGATATTTATAGCAGGCGCATCGGCGCTGTCGCAAACGTCAGATAACGCCAGAAACACTCCATAATAATAAGCAACCTGTAAACAAATCTGTCAAATAGAAATTATACCTAGATGTCATAGTTTATCATCTTGAAATGAAAATACATCCCATGCACACATTAGGCCTATTCGTACAAATATTGGTATAAAATCGCACAGTTGAGCATTTATTTATTAGCACTGTCATTTATGTTATCTTTTCCAACTCTAAATGCAGCCATAAAAAATCCGTTCCACATTTGATTAAGTTACTGCGAAACAGAAATTAACAGTGTCGCGATTCTGTGACTCGCATGTACCTGCTGAACCGTTGTAGTACAAGAAACCCAGCTGTCGTTAGGATAACCGACCGTACTGGTTGTCAGTGACCTCCAAGGTCATTCAAGGTCAATAATTTCCATCTAATTTGACAAGGCGTATGCCGCTCCATATTAGTGATTAATAGTAACCTAGGCTGTATCTCTCACCGTTTCCGAGATATGGGCCAGTTTTCCGTTAGCTACAATACATCCGTAACAGACAAACAGACAGTTAGACGTCACATCGTGCCACAGACGCTTTACAGCATAGCCGTAGCGCGTCAAAAAACGAGTACACAATTTCGGCCGCAGTGTAAAACAAGGCCAGATCGCTGGATATGTACAAAATCTATCCGATGTCATTGTAATCACAATAATTGCTAACAGATAACAGTTGATTCTAAATTTCGCTGACAACACACAGAGGCAGGTTACAAATGCTGATGATAGTAGCAACTAAATGACACCAAAAATCACTAAAATAATTTATTTGACTTTGTAGCGACCTTTAAAAAATATATTCGTTCATAGGTGGCTTCAACATTAACCAAAGTTTTATTAAATGTTTTTACTGAGTTTTAAAATATTGTGCTAACAGCTTTTCGAGATTCACGCCCACACCTCCATGGACCGATACATGTCTGTAAGGGAAGCATAAAAATGAGATAGACTACAGACAGCTATACTGTACGAAAGCAGACTACCAAGAGGACAGTAGAATACGCATCAGCGATATACCGCGATAAATGTTAATAAGACGGTATATCGTACCGTTGCTTCATGAGCCATTCATATCGGTATACCGTGCAACACTAGACATCGCTAAATAACGCATGCAAACACGGCGTAAACAATAATTAGTCTGCAAACTGAACTGTATCGACACTGCATGATAAACATCAGTTTATTATTATAAACTCTGCAATGACTATCTACGTTCGATGTACTACGTTCCATTTACAACGCATAGGCTTACAATATATACAACCTAATTCGATGTCATTTTGCAGTCTGCATCATGACTTACCACAAAACAGTGTTGCTAACCAAACTAAAGCTTGCTAATATAGATTCAATGCCCAATTAGCATATTATCATCATTTATGTACGCAAAATGGAATAGTAGACAAACTACAATAAAAGTGAGTAATGAGGACAGGCAGTCGACAAAGTTGTTCTAACAAATGCCCGCAGTATAAACCACATAGGGGCCTAGCATATGGTTGGTCTTATTTCAGTGTGTTTTGGCCATTATTATTTGCAATTAAAATACTCGTTTCCGAAAAAAAACTTGTAACTGTGTAGCTGTACAGTATGAATAGAGTAGGGGCCTACAGCAATAAATTTTGCTTGGTTAGAATTCGACGTGGTTCTCGGCGTCAGAAGATATGCGTCGATCGTGGAGTAAAGCAGTAGCTCTGCTGAGGACGCGGTCAAAGCTATCAAATGTCCGTTCGACCTTCTCCGTCAGTGAGTTCCAGACGCCAGTGCCGTGGTGTGTAGACAGTGCCTGACGCTGAAAGTCAGGCAGCTCGACGTCGGAGCAGCCAGAGCGCCAGCGCAACCACTCGTTCAACCAGCCACTGTCACTGCTGCCTACCTCGTCACTTCGCGTGAACATTGACTGCCGCCGACCACTCATCCGCGGACCGGCTGGAACGGGTCGACGCGACGATCGATTCGGCAGCTCGAACGGGTTCGCTACAAACGGAATGGAGTTGTGTCGTCCGGTGGCCACGTCGGTCGTCGTCTGGATGGACTGTCTGCGCATTCCAGAGGTCGACGTCGAGCTTTTTCTACTGGCGCCGTACGATGACTGTGTCTCAATGGACCGAAAACCACTGTCCTTGCGTCGACCTCGTGCAATGTCGGACAGTGACCCGGCCGAGCCGTAGTCACTCGCTAGAGTGTCAGTCGGCGACGGTAGATCAGACATCATCAGCACACTGTCGAAACTGTCGTCAGCTAGCCGTGATGCTGCTGCGTTCCAACGTCTTCTCCTTGCCGCATCCGCCTGCTGCATCTCACGACGGTCTGTCATCTGCTCGTCTGTCGTCTGTCGGCCAGAAGACGTTGACGCTCGTCGCTTCGAGAAAGCCACATCTGGGGCTGAGCGACGTTTGCAGTACATGGCCCACGGCGGTAGTTTTCTGTCTGGCTGCTCTAGGGGCTCTGTCTGCCGATCTCTGGACGGTCGTTTTGCTGATTTCGTCCACCAGGTGTTGAGCTGTGTCACTCCTTGGCCTTCTGATAATCTTCTGCTTGTCAGGCGCTGGTCTCTGGTGCTGGCTGGTGGGTTGGACTGAACTGACTGGCGACGAGGGTATGCGTTAGTCTCGAGCTCGTTGCGACGCTTCCTGATGCAGCTGCTGCACGCCGCGACATCGTTGTCGGAACACCGGCGTCCGCAAACGTTGCCCGGTAACTGACGCAATGCTCGGCACGGTGTCGGTTGACTGGGTCGACGCTGACTCGTCTGTAGGACGGCTGGAGGTCTTGAAGACGCCGTGGACGGGCGTCCACGGCCAGACAATGGTGTCTGAGTGGCAGTCCGGTCGACTGTAGGTGAACGTACGGACAGCAAATCGGCACTGAACCGCCGACCTTCGTTCCACACTGTCAGAGAACGTTCAACTGATGTGATGACCGACGCCCCGTCCAACGGCAGTCTATTCGGTCGTTCAACTTCTGTCACTGACGCTCTGACCGTTTCTGCTGTACCGACTGGCGTTTCACGCTGTTCGTTTCTACAATATACACAGTTACTTGACCAGCATGAAGACTGATTGGAAAATGTAGTACTTTGTCATGAAATACTACATCTGCCAATTTTAGCACAATAGTAAAAGTGGTTTCCTTATTTAAACGCAGTGCGTATGTGCTTAAGTAAATACGAGCTCTTTAAAAAATAAAAAAAAATAAGACTGGATTATCCACAAAATAGACAAGTGAATAAACGAACTGTTAAATGCACTAAAAGATTGCTAGCACGTTTATTTGAGTGCGTCGGCATTGTACGGTGTCGCGGCAATCAAATATCCGCGCTGAAGAAACGATATACGCCCAATCGTGCGGCAGTAATAGCATCTCGGCGGTGCAATAGATATAGGCAGTTTCAGCAGCTGCTGCTGATAGTATTCGGCAGTAACTAACGGCCGTTAGCAGGTGCGTATTGTGTGCGTCGGTTTTACGCGTTCTTCTTATCTGAGCTTATTCTATAATGGCGCCGCACCAAACGTTCTATTTCCGCTTGCGTAATTATTGTTCTGCAATCGGCGACGCGGAAAATCTGATAAAATAATGTTCGTCAGGCGGCGCCAGCGCCCAGTGCTCATCTCTGTCTCATATGGAAAGCGAGCGGTCGGGCGAATGCATCCGTGCATGTTTCATTCCATTAAATGATTGCGACCAAGCGCAGCACCAGTGATGACTGATGACTGATGCTGTGGCTGTAGTTGGTGCTGTCGCTGTGAATGGTGCTGTGATCAAAACATTGTGATGAATGCGGTGACAATTCATCGTGATTTATGCCTACTCCAATCCACCGCTATGTAGGCCTATCACAATACACTAAACGATTCTATGACTTGCATCGGTACAACTTCATGCACCACATACGACTGATACAAATACCAATCTGCATCTCAGCTGCAGTATAACAATCAGCGCTCATAGCCGAGCATAACGTATCCATGGCAACGTAGGCCTACAACGCCGTAGCGCAAATAACTGATATAACTTTTCTATTTTTTTCATGCACATTCGGTCTTAGTCTTTGGATAGTACTAATATCATGTGTGTACTGTTTGAGCATCGTATATAACTAGTGTACATGCAAAAGACTCTAGAACTATTTAAACTAAATTTAAACTTATTTTTTATAGGACAGAGTCGTAAAGTACAGCAGATCCACAACAAGTTGAGAAATCGAAGGCTTTCAACAAATCCATAACATCTTGATTCTTGACATGTCAAGATGTAAGAGCCCACAGTGATCACCGCTGCATGCGTATAAATATTTACATAATTACGTTGCCAAATCACTCACTGCGCAGCCAATTTACCAAGGTTTACAAAAGTAAGTCATGACATGACCTGTATATCAGTGATGCAAAAAATAAAGCAAAACTTGTCATGCAGCGTCAAAACTTTAAAAGGTTCAACATAACACAGTTTTTTGTCGAGACCAAAAAAACTTTGGTCTTAAAAATCTGGTGTATATAACGTTTTCCTGTTTCAAAAATAAGCATTTTATTCGCCAAAGGCAACGACAGGTACAGTCAAACGATATACAAAACCACATAATACAAGATAGCCCTAATGTAAATGACAAACCGACGGACAGACAGATAAACAGAAATATACGGATAAAACAGCATAAAACTATTGCCCTGGAAAACATTCTGCCAATTTCGATTGTCAATGTTTTATTTTTTTTTCATTTGAGAGCCCGTATAGGAAAGACAAACATACAAAGGAAAGGACAGACAAGAAAATAAACAAACGGGCTACACACGTAATGTGGCGTATTAGGAATTAGGACGGCCGCATAATAGTAGACCTCATATATTCCAGCAAAGCCGGCGATTTCTTTACTTAACTAAGTAGACATAAACTTTAAGCCACACCAATTTGTCGTAAATAAGCGTATAGCAATCAGAGTAACGCAGCTCGCTCCATATATCACATGCTGTTATTACCGACAAAATGCACGTTCATCATAGTTCATGAATGAAATTACCGGTATACTAAAAGTGATATTAGCCTAACCGAGCAACATGACGGCCTGCGTACCTGATCATGTCAGAACCGTCGCCAACTGGTCTCGTCTCAGTGGTCGCTGTTTCAGCTGCTGCTGGCTGATGAGCATCCTTATCCTCGTCCTCAGCATTCACGCAGACAACTGTTGAACCTACAGCTTCATCGTCGTCGTCGTCGGCGTGGTTATCATTGGCTCTTGGCGCCATTAAAGACCATGTGACTTCTTCACCCACCTTGCCTTCGACTTTCTGTTCTGTAAGCAAGAATATAAATAAATACAACTGCAGTTTAGCACAACAACATGCCACACAGGAAATAGGTTTATAACGAACTGAATGCAACAGTAAAAAGAAAGGGAAAAGACGCTTAGAGAACGCTACTTACATATACACGTATTTTTTTCAATATTTTGTACTACTGTGTTTTAAAGAACTCGATCGCTGTTAGGCGTTCCCAATGCTTTTCTGCAATATCGTTGATATTATCAAAACGTTTAACTGCCCACAGCATTAAAATTGTAAATATACCAAAGCGTAGCTTTGTATCGCGCAGCAGAGTTCATTTTTAACTTATTTTCAATTGGGTTAGTTTCATGAACTATGATGATAGCCTAAATGCAATCAGCTACGAGCTATAGTGATTTATTTTCTGGACCGCCGCGCGGACGTTTAGTTTGGTCGATTTGTTTGCGTAGAACGGAAAATTTGAACAAGTTAATTCGGATGGCCTGGAAATACGGTGCACGACTGCGAAATACGGTCAACACTGCTTGTTCGGTCTAAAACTGACATCATTTGAATACGCTTTAATCAGCAGCAGATTGGATTACAGCGATTCAATTCCTCATGGACCTGCGGCCACGCTCCAGCTGCAGTAGCTACCGTCTCGTCAGTCGACTTCCAACTACTACGTGTTGCTTTTTTCACAGCCGCACTGTGACAATATTTGATCGATTTGTAAACGCAGGACGGAAGAGACTAATAAGCGGACCAAGCAAATAAATTGTGTTGTATCGCGAGCTGTTTTTCAGTCTACAATTTTTTTTCATTTGGCCTCAGCATTTGGTTGCAAGACATTATTGATATAAACACGACAAAAACAAACGACTAATGCACTAAATTTTTTTCAAAGGGAAAGACGGCGACGTGTCCAAAAATTCGGAGTTAAACGTTCTGTCTATACCCTTTCCTGCATCTCTCTCTCTCTCTTTTCCTTTTCCCTTTTTTAAGAAACTTTTTATAGCTAAGTGATAATGTTAATTTTAACATATTAAGCAATACGGCAGCGTCAGACAATATTGTCAGACGTCCAGGGGCCCAGGTCTTGCAAGTCCCTCCACGCCGGTTACAGGTGGTATCGCCACAGCACAAAGGGTTTATCAATCTGTATGAGAAGTATAGAGGTAGTCTGTTTTATACCTGTGTGGTTCTGTTTATATTCAGCGAACGCAGTCTCAATTTCTTCATTGACAGCGTCATTCCACAATCTGCATAAATAATGATAATAATAATAAAACGCAACATTATGATTGAGTGTTCGTTATAATTAGATTTAAATTCGGCCTTAAATATGATAATGCAATCATTTTCACGTGCTAGATCACTCACAGACAAACTTACAAGCTACAATAACTAATTCAATATCGCAATTACGGTAATTTACCGGTGTTTTACGTGTTTAATAAAATAAATAAACAAGTCGCTATTACAATTTTAGTTGACGGCATCGACGACTTGTCATACTCTGTGTTGGTATTTTGATATCGCAATTCTAACGGATTATATACTATTTCAGACGGCAAGTACGTGAACGCACGTGTTTGTGCGTGAACGGACAGCGGCAGTACACGCGGACGCGCACATGCACGCCATGAACTATGTCCATGTCGGAAAATTTGTGGACGGCAAAAATTGGCGAAGTATAAAATAAGTTTAATAACCATCCTAACGTCAGCTTTTCTTCACATAAGTTTACTTGGCCTTATTTTAGAGGAGGGAGAGAGGTTACATACACCGATATCCAACTTACAAAAGTCGTCTCAAAACCTTTATACTCAGTTTATAGCCCATCACTACCCATCTAGCGACTGCCGGCGCCTCAGATTCAGCTCGCTGATTTCTATTATCACAGGCGTGCGGTAGCACAGCCCTGTGTTAATGGCGACCGGCTAAGTAAAGGGAGGATGGCAAAATTCGACCCCGCGCAGATCCGAAACCCCTCAACCGATCGACATAAAATTTGAAACAGGTGATTACGTCGGCGAGCTGACGCCCCATGCGAAATTTCGTGCAAATCCGTCCATTGGGGGCTTCTCGGCAAATGGGTGAAATATAACGAAAATTTTTCTAGTATATATAATTTTTTTGTTGACCGATTTACAGGCCAAACCGCCCGGCTGATTTTCACTTGCGATGGCTCGAACAACGCGGCCTCACGCAAGGGTCAAACCATTTTGGGAACCGAAATTCAAAGTTAATATCTAATCCCTAAAAATCCCCCCAAAGTCGAAAATTGGGCCCAAAAACGGACTTAAAAATTTTCGGCCAAAAACGCTTTTGTATAAAAATTTCTCCTATAAACGACCCCTAATCGTCATTGTAGGTCCATAAAAGTTGTATAGTGAATAGGCAATATGGCCTCGGGAATTCCAAATATGTGGTAATTTTGGACCCCCTGCCTACAGATCACGTGACACGGAGCATGCGCAGTGAACTTTTGGCCTTTAACATGAACAAATGCAACTTTGAGGCTTTATATCTCCGTAACGGTGCAAGATAGACGCATGGTTCCAATGGACCACCAATAGGAAACCACATATGCCGAGTCGAATGGTCACGTGACTGATGACGTCACGTGACCCCAAAAGGTCAAACTCGTGACCCCAAAATCTTTGAAGCCCCGTATCTCCGTATACGTGCAAGATAGACGCATGGTCATCATTGACCAACAATAGGAAAGTGCCCACGCCGAGTCCGATGGTCACGTGACCGACGACGTCACGTGACCCCAAAAGGTCAAGGTCGTGCCCCCAATATCTTTGGGGCCCCATATCTCCGTAACTGTGCAAGATAGATGCATGGTTACAATGGACCACCAATAGGAAACCACATATCCAGAGTCTAATGGTCACGTGACCGATGACGTCACATGACCCCAAAAGGTCAAACTCGTGACCTCAAAATCTTCGAAGCCCCGTATCTCCGAATACGTGCAAGATAGGCGCATGGTCATCATTGACCACCAGTAAGAAAGTGCTTACGCCGAGTCCGATGGTCACGTGATAGATGACGTCACGTGACCCCAAAAGGTCAAGGTTGTAACCCCAATATCTTTGGGGCCCCATATCTCCGTAATGGTGCAAGATAGGTGCATGGTTACAATGGACCACCAATAGAAAACCACATATGCAGAGTCCAATGGTCACGTGACCGATGACTTCACGTGACCCCAAAAGTCAAGGTCGCGACCCCAATATATTTGGGGCTCCATATCTCCGTAACGGTGCAAGATAGATGCATGGTTACAATGGACCGCCAATAGAAAACCACATATGCCGAGTCCAATGGTCACGTGAACGATGACGTCACGTGACCCCAAAAGGTCAAACTCGTGATCCCAAAATCTTTGAAGCCCCGTATCTCCGTATCTGTGCAAGATAGATTCATGGTCATCATTGACCACCAATAGGAAAGTGCTCTCGACGAGTCCGATGGTCACGTTCCGATGACGT
>Ga0209454_1004804_pt1 | contig 10213 bp, 4 predicted proteins | sample WorMetHERISLAND1_2_FD_187400 | JGI IMG/M metagenome (GOLD analysis project Ga0209454, IMG submission 187400) | Marine gutless worms symbiont microbial communities from Max Planck institute for Marine Microbiology, Germany - Olavius geniculatus... | ecosystem: Host-associated > Annelida >... | reverse complement strand
ACATAATGCTATAATACATATAAATTTCGTTTGCGGTAACTTCAGGCAGCGAAATCGCCGCAAAGTCAGTTCATTTCCTGTTGTTTACATCAGTAACCGTTAACAACAACGAAAGCAGATGATCAGCATGCAGCGCTGTGTGCTGCCTGGCTCAGTGACAATGTGTCACGATTGGTTGAGGTCAACATAATGGTGGCTGATTAGCTGACTAATTTTAGAGTTACGAGAGAATTGCAAGAGATACAAAGTCGTAAAATCAGCTGTCAAAATCCAAATATGAAGTTTCTACGACAATCTTAAGACATCGCAAGTTGTTGACTTATGACAAAAATACGAGGAAGATGTGACGATTTTACGAAAATGTTATGAACGTTTTACGATGTTTTGTAAATTAGGCCGTGGTCTACTATAGCCAGGGATGAAATAGAGGCCAGCGTTTTCAAGGCCAATGCCAATGCCAATGCCAAAGCCAGTGATCTTCAAGGCCAAGATCAAGACCATGACCAGGCAAGTGGCTTTTAAAACCAATGCCAAAGTCTATAAGTGAGTGAGTGAGTGAGTAGGGTTTAACATCCTGCCCGACACAGTATAGGTCATTTCGGGGATGGCCTTTTCAGGCAAAATGCACACAAACACATAATAATGGAACAGTAAGTTTAAACTTTACAATAAACACAAAGTTTAACCTTTACAGAAACACAAAACACAAAAATGAGCTTAACCTAAAATTGTAAGAACTCTATTGTATGCGTGCATATGTAATTAACATAATGGTAGTTCTAATAATCTTCCCTGTTATCCTCCAGACAGTCATCCCAAAGTCTATAAGTAACTAAGCAAGTATGTCTGCAAGCAAGTATAACCTATCCGCACCAAATGAAAAATGCGGTGTTGCAAATTCACAAAGTTAAACCTGCACAGTTACAGTGACATAAAAAGTGGTATCACACAAACACCATAAGAGACAAAAGTTTTGAGGTCAAGGCCAAGGCATATCATTATCACCAGTGAGCCAAATGTTGTATGCTACCATACTAGCCCATTTCAAGCCCTGCTAATACTACTGACAACAATGTAAAAATACGGACTGTTAGTGGTGCAGTCAGAGCAGACGTTGGTGGTTAGAGGTTCACTTTCATCATCGGTCTCATTGTCAGAGACTTCACTTGCTGAACTTCCATCATCCACTGCACACAACAGGCTTATCAGTCAAGCTCCGATTATCTCCGATTTACTGATCTCCGATCAACTTGATGTTCAGAACTTATCGTCGATCAACTTTGTTTTGTTTTTCCATACATTTTAGATCTCCAATTATGTGATCTATGATTTGTTGATTTACGATCAACTGAGCCTACTTTATGCCAATCTGATTGGCTGACAGTGACCTCGATTTGCAGCGTTGTGCTAAATTACCCAGCATGCATTGTGAGTGGACGCTAGCCAGTAAACGTCGTCATAGCAACCACACAGCAACAAGTCATCTGCTATCGAAAACGATCTATCATTTTACAATAAGGGAGCGTCTATATTCCATTTTATTTCCTCACCAAACACTACACACTATAAATCGATTAGTTGGGGATGCCGGTTATGTGTTAATATGTGATCAATATGCGTCACATATTTTGCCAAAACCTGCATATTGCATATTTGTCCGCATATAATGGCATTTTCAGAATCGCACATGCGAAAGTTATGCCGCTTATGCAAAAATTCATATATATTTGCATATATGACGCATATTTCCGCATTTCCTTGTCCAACGTTGTTATAAGACTGTTAAATATTTTTGGTGGCAGACGATTACCGGTATTTACAATTAGACATTAAATAGATTGAAGTTTCAAATGTCAAAGCTGTGCATAATAAGCCTATTAATGATCATAATTATGATTCTCTGTCACTCACTCGAATTGCATATGCTGGAAATATGCATATTTTGCCAAATTATGCATATTTTCCGCATATTTTGAGAAAATTCTCTGCTATAAACTGACATCCCTAATTAGTAGTGATTGATCGTAATAACTGGAATCTCATTTTAATGCAAAAACAGCTGTTCTGACTGGCAAAGTGAAGGGATGTTTTTGGTGCAAACAACAACAAACTGCACATCGGCCATGTTTAATCGTCAATTATCTGACTTGATCGGCCAATAATCGGCCATCAACTTGATGGGAGATCTGATGGACGATCAGTCGCTAATTGAAGATGAAAAAACAGCCATTGAGATGATCTCCGATCAATACCAAAGTTGATCGGAGATCAATTTGATCAGCCATCAAATGTGAATGGAAAAACGGAACCTTAGACAGTTGAATGGTCAATAGCTCAATCATCCAAGCATTGAATCAAGTAATCAGTCAACCAACAAACCAATAAAGTAACCAACCGACTGACCAACCTTTCAACTTATCAATCACAGTCACAGTTAAACTCAATTCAATGACAACAGTGATACTAATAACAATGGCAATAACATTAGTTCAACATCTGTATTGTCCACCGAATAGAGCTGACGGTGACATAATGACACTTGAAAATATTAACCGACTGACTCTGATGCAATTTGATCTTGTAGCGCAATGCACACACTATGCATCATGCTAGACATAGAATTATGTGTTACAGAAAAGTACTATCGATAACATAACGTTCAAAACGAGAGTGAAGCACAGAAATCTGTGCCACTTAAGATACAAGGTATGCTTTGCAGATTAACTAAAAGAACTCAAACTGTTGTCAATGGAATTGAAATGAAATTGAAAAAAACAGCGATATGTAAAAAAATTAAACTGACCATACTGATTGTCAGTGACCTTTAAGGTCATCCAAGGTCGATGATTTCTTTTCATCTGAAAGGGCATATGCTACTTCCCTCACCGTTTCCAAGATATGGCCAGTTTTCCACTGAATTTCCTAACCCCCTTCATTCATTCAGCCTCCAATTTGTAAATGTGCCCCTTGCACTAGATTGCTGAAATTTTGCACGCCTAAGTCTAATGGAAAGTTTTCCCGTATGACCTAATGCTTAGCCACAATATGTCCGTGACAGACAGACAGACTACAACCATGCCAAAAGCTCGACCGTCACTTAAGTACGGTCAGCTGAAAATGGACAGATTACAAGAAACTGGGAGACAAAACTGAGACTATAAAATTAAAAAAGAGCTAATGACAACAGAAAAAAAACGCGAAAAATGACAAACATACAGTCTTCATTGGTCGGCTGTTGGCTAAGCGTTTCCACCTGGCGTTTCATGGCCGGACGACGCCGATGACGGTGAGGCCTATTAGTTGATGCAGCCGGCGTCTTCTTCCACAGGTAATAATACTCCACAAGCTGAGCCTACACAACACAGCATTGGCTAAAGATAGCTAAAAATAAATACAAAAAAGTTGGGAAGCAATCTCAAGAGATATGGAGCATCACCTACCATATGAGATCACAGAGCGTAACATGCGACTTGACACTGACAAACGTGCCTGCCTTAACCCGTGCATGTATTGCTAAGAACAGTACTGAAGTTATAGGTAATCCATCTGTTCATCCGTCTCCGATAATGATGTACTGTAACTACATTAAATACCGTAATTCTTTCAGGTTAGGTTATATGCACGGGCCAGATACCTTTGTGCCACACAACCAACAAAGTCAGTGCTAAAACATGACACATAACTGATGCTGACTGAAAGCAAATGCCTATGACGACAACAAATAAAAACAAAATTGTGTTCTGCGTAAAAAATGCTTAAAATATATTTCAAACAAATACAAAATGACCCCGTTTTTTGAAAAATCAGAAAAATAGTGACTAGCAAAAAAAACAAACCGTTTCTTTGTTGGACAGCAAATCTTGACGGATCCTGAAGAAATTCTTCCCATGCCGTGCAAGACCTCGAACAAACTTTTTCTGTAAAAAAATTAAACACACAAAGAAAAACGGTACGTATATGCACACACCACACATAAACCAGTAAGAACTCCAGTTAGAAGACACATAAACTATAATCTATAACATTTTTTGCATATAAACTGAGAAGACATGAAACTATGAAAAATAAGCACAACTTAACACATTCCGTATTTTACGCATCGTTCCACTTCACAAGACATTACAAACCATTATAAAATCTATAACAAAAATATAGAAAAAAAAATCTTACGGCATCATCATCAGACCAGCGCTTGTCAATACTCTTTGGGTTGATGACTTTTACCAGCGCCTGCAGAGCTTGGCCAGTGTCATAGCAGTTCTCATGCAGCTGACAAAACAAGTCACAACAGACATTATTACACATTATTTCACAGTACTAAATCTATAGGTTCTTGACTGGTTTTCATAGGCTTTGTAGCATAACGGTTAGGATGCTGGACTCATGATCAAAAGCTCTTGAGTTTGACTCCCAAAGTCTCAGAACTGTTGTTTAAATTTTACACAGCAGCAGCAATGATGGCTGCCACTGCTAAACTGTGAGTCATAAAAAATGCCACCTATCATTTATACTGCAGGTCCAAAACACGTAAGAGTATCACTACCGTAAGCAAGAAATAAAAAAATCTAAATAACAGATCACAGTCAATGAATACAAACCAGATGGAGGGCGTTGATGGTGGTTTCATCCATAGAAGCTGCAGCACAGCCATCGTCTGTTGATCCACCATCGCACCAACCCACGAATGCCGCCATGCTCCTGAAATAAACATTCACATTTAAGTCCACACTCACAACCACATTCACTCACTCACAAGTGCATTCTCATTCTCACAGAAGACGACCCAACAACAAATATCGACACTAAAACACTATTAATGTTAAAAGAGCATTTCAGGTTACCGATTATGGAGTTCACAAAAAGCTAAAAAACCACATTGTTACGGCACTATAATTTTTGGTTTTAAATTTTTAACCAGAGCATTTCCGGACTACACCAGTGTCACATCATGAACATGACTTTCTTTCTAGGAACAGACTCTTATATGAACAACCATGCACAATGCACATGACTAACATTCGGACAATGCTGCACCAGCTGCATGGAACAGTCTCCCGTTGTCACTGCAACAACTATATGCAACTGCGTCTTTCTAATGAAAGCTAAAAACATTACTGTTTTAGCAGGTGTTTTTCTATGATTTAGGTTTTTAAAATGTGAAAATATCTTTAGTTCAGCCTTTATCTTAGGTTTCGGACATACACTCTAAATGCCTAGTCATTCTCAAGTGGTTATTTATTGAATGATCGACCTATGATGTAAATAAGTGACCAACAACCTTGCAGCTCGCAGAAACATGAGGAGGTCGCCATCAGTAATAGCTTCTGGCAGCCAGACTAAAGTCTCGTGAGCTGAACATTGCTCCACTATGTCAGACGACCTCACATCAGCCTGGCAGGCTGGCAGACGAGCCTACAACATCCAAAGTATTAATAGTAATGGCGGTGGTCGCAGCAGTAACAGTAGCAGTAGTAGTAGCAGCTTAGCTGTAGCCGCAGTTCCACTATGTGCACCCCTGTATCTGGCTGACGACATACACCTGATCTCGAAAGATCCTTAAAGTCGGATGCATTCATCTACTGACAGATCGTGCACTGTTCCACGCACCCATTCAGCAGCAGAAGCTTTGCTACCAAAAAACCACACATGTGAAACAGCCTCCCAGTACATTTATACGATAAGGACATTACTCATAAAACTTTCTGACCAGTGTGCAATGTGACACTTGTTTATAATTGCACTATAGAAGTGCTCTTACTAAACTGAACTGAACTGAACAGTATTGGTAGTAGTGATGGTGGTGGTGGTAGCAGCAGCAGCAGTAGTAGCAGCTGTAGTTGTAGTAGTAGAGTAATTCCACTAGACGTGACTAGATGGCCCGCATCAGCCTAAAGGTAAGATAATGAGTATCACACCTGATGGTTTCCACCGACTTGGATCTGTCCCTGTCCGAAGATGTTCGCCAGCTTGAGAGATGACGTGAACACCAACAAAGCTCAGACAGAGAATATCAATGTCAGTACTCAGATCAGACCGACTGCAAACACAAATAACATGCTATGCAAAGAAAACTGTGGTGCTGGGATATCAATCCCAGGCTTGATCAAACTAGTAACAGTTCAGGAGACAGTTCACTAGTGATGAAGTGACCGTGCACACCAGACTCAAGTGCTAGAGCCTTCAACATATTGTAAGTTTGCAAATTTGCATTCAACCATGAAGAAAGAGTGAGTGAGTGAGTAGTTTCTTAACGGCACATCAGCACAAAATAGGTCATTCAGTAAAAAGAAAAAAAACAAGAAATATTATTAGATTGTTACAAATCTAATGGACTCCTTGTGCGCATCATTTTCTTCTGTATTCTTTTAAGAGCTTTTTCGTTCTTTTTGGATTGTACTAGAGACCTGGTGTCTAATTGAGACCCGTTTAATATTATACTAATAGTGGCTGGCGTCGAAATCATTAAATTGCAAATTGTCTCCCCAAAGTTCATAAAATATTGCCCGATTTTAGGAACTGAGAAGAAAAACATTTCCAATAATGGTCGATGACGCTAGTTCTGTTTGTCTTGTTATACCTCAATGCATGCGTCTATCTGGCACCATTACGGGGATAGTGTTGTTATGGTTATCGAAATCGGCACCGAAACCACGGTTTTTTTTTAGCAAAACCAAACCGCATTGGAACCGCGGTTTTAGGCTCTCTATTGACAGTTTCGGTTTTTCGATTTCAAACTCGCCCAGTTCTAGAGTCTTGACTGTGCCAGCGGCGAGACAAGCGCTGCATCGCGGCGCGACTGCACGCCTGGCCGCCTTGTCTTGCCGTTATTATACGATCAAAGTTCAGATAGCCGTTGGCACCATACCATGCGCGTAAGAGGGGAGGGTGAGGCTTGTCAGATTTGAATGAATGAGTGGTGTGGGGAAAACAGACTCTACAGGTCTACTCTACAGAACTGCTGGCATCTAGCTAATTAAGCAACTAGCTAATTAAGTGCAAATGTCTCTCTGTGAAGCTGTGTAGTACCCTTAAACGTCTGTATAGGTTTATCCAGCAACTATCAGTCAATTTAATTCTCAATGCCTCCTACGCTCTGCGTCCTGATAGTCTAACATGCATGAGGGCGGCACTAATCTTCTTAAGCAGTCATTTTTACCTGGATGTTTTTTGATTTTATATAGTTGCCCTAAAATTAAACCTATCATATATTTTCGTTTCTAAATAATTTCTTTTGGACATTTTAATGCTAGTTTTCCTCTGCTAATGTGCATCTGTCACATCTATTCATAAACGGTATTTCAGTAAAACAACAGTGACATAGGGTATAGAATATAATATAATAAGCCAAACAATCAAACAGTAAAACCAGACACGTTAATCATCTTCATACTACAATGTTGCAGTCCTAACGCAGCTCTCCTATCGCTGTCCAATCCACTATAGGCCTATTAAGCAGACAGATTCTCCATCAGAAAAATGATCTTGACGACCTTAGACAATTCCAGGCGGTTGCATTTTTTCGTTATAATGTCACCGGCTGTCGAAAAAAGTCGCTTGCTGGCCACCAAGGCAGTGGGCACAACACGCCCAGCAGCTGACACACAATGTCGGCGATGTTCAGGTACGACGCACTAGATGTGCAGCTCGTGTCTCGGGCTTTACCAAAACCGACCAATCTCGCCCAGTGTGAAACCGTAACAACACTATACGGGAATATGGCGCCTCAAAGATAATGGGGTCACGACCTTGACCTTTTGGAGTCACGTGACGTCATCGGTCACGTGACCATTCGACTCCTGGGTCGACTTCCTATGGGTGGTCCACAGTGACAATGCGTCTATCTAGCACTGTTATGGAGACATGGCCGTTTGAAGTCCTTCTAGAAGATTCCAGGAAGAGATCGGTCGTCGGTTGGTCGCTCCTCAATATTACACTGATCTCATATACTCCTCTTCGCTACGTCAGGAACGTAGCCGCGCGAGGAGTAAAAATGGCACTAGTCCCTACAGCATGAGAGTCAGGGATAAGGTTACTGCTACTGCAATCATTATGTCGAGCATCTGCAAAAGATTATCTTGAACTATATCAGCGAGGTTCAACTTCAAGTTCGTACCGTCCTGCAGTGGGACAGGGTGTCAGACCAAGGTGTCACATAAGGAATATGGCATACGATTCGTATCGTACAACCAAATACACCGACCAAATGACAGTTTTAGCTGCTATTTACGACATAATAATATCATGTCAACACTAATTTAACAAATTTAATAAAAAATCAGAAAAATAACTTCAAACAATAACACAAAGCTCAGAACGCATGAAACACCGACTGGGCCCCAACGAAAGCCCTGCAAATTAGTGATGGATAAATATTAAAAAATTCTAATTCTGATACGATATCGAATCGATACTGCCGGTAGTCGGCGAAATGAGCGAATATTTTGTTATTGATACAACTAAATAAACATTAAGTGATGTATTTAACCAACCCAGTGTAATAATATTAGTATATATAGTTGCATAATTTGTTACATAATTTTTGTCTGCATAGCAACTCAAAACTGGGTAATCCTAATCCTCAAAACTATCACAAAACTACTTGCATGGGCACAACTTTTGTCGAAAAAGGAAAAGGTTTTTAATTTTTGCTAAGACTATATTGGTATTATATTAGTAAGGCGGCAATGCTGATCACTTTTTGTACCTTAAACGACGCTTACAATAAACTTGAATGAAGATTGCCTGACTCGAATCGATCTAAAACTGACCTTTGCTTTTTGTTCGGATTTTGGATGGGTAAAAAGACCAAGTCTCCGAGAAATTATAAAATAAATAGAGACAAAGCATGCATGGATAAGTTGAGAGATGAGAAGACATTTTTTTCAGCGGACTAGAAGTGTGGGGAGCCTCGTGAATGGACCAGATCTGATTGAAACTTGTAACTTGATTAATAATAAAAATTGGAGCCTGCAGCGTCCAGCAGTGCCGTGTGTTAAAAACATAGGCGGAGCGAATGTTGCAATTTTTGGACAAACACTGAAAATTTTTAACAAAATTTTGAAAACACCGTGCGAAGAATATGTATCGATATCGGAACTCGAAACTACCGGTAGCGTATATTATGCCTGTGTTAGTAATTCGATATATTGACCCATCCCTACTAATAATGCGGCCGCATAAGTAAATAATAGATAGTCTATGTTGTTTACATAACTTCGCAACGAAAAGTAATATATCTGTCGTAATGGCAGCGCAAGCTATTCCAGTGGATATGGAGCTTAAGAAGGTGATTGAAACATTCTACACTAGGTGGAAGAAAATTCTGTGTGAATTTGCGGAATTCGGCAGAGTTCAGTGGTCATGTTGACGGCTACGGGTAAAAAGCAGATTGCGGATGTAGATGGGTGCGTGAATAATAGTCATAGTAACCGTGCAAAAATAAGGAGAAAAACAATCTTTCGCCTGTGTGTAGTTGCATTAGTAGTAGTTCATTTTCGGAAATAATTTAACCTGCAGACCTAATATATTTGATCGCGGGGAGATCTGCCCTTTGGGGGAAAATAGGAAAAACCTTATCGAAAACGACATACCAGCAAACGGATATGCTGGAGCACAGCAGTGGAAAGCGAAAGTGACTCAGCACAATCCACATGCTAGTTTCCATAAAAGTTTGCGGCAGATGGCGAAAATTTACTACTTAATTTCCGTGAATTTTCACGGCAGATGACACCTTGCTAACGGAACTGACCATCGACGCCTTTTTGCCTGTGAATTTGAATTGGACTTATGTAGATAATGCGGACCTGTGACCGATCAACAGGTAAACTGCGGACCTGGTCCGCAGGTTTGGCCCGCAGTTTACCCATTGGTTGGTCTGCAGGTCTGCATTTTACCCGTGCCCTTGCGGATTTGCGGCAGCTTAGAACTAGGCTAGATTTGCAGATGTCGCAATAGGTAACGCTGTGATTAAGCTGTAATTTAATGGTTTAACCATCTCCTAACCCTATTTCTAACCCTAATCCTGACCAGGCCTGTCGAGAGCCACAGCAGGCCAGGGGAGACATTTTTGCGGGGCCCCCAAACATTTTCATGGGGAGAAAATGAATTTTTCTTTTCAAAATAATACATTCTCGCGTACTTTTTAAATTTCTGGCCGACGGCGGGGCCCCCCAAACGTCGCGGGTCCCGGGGTAGCTAACCCCGCTGCCCCACC
>Ga0209454_1004799_pt1 | contig 10216 bp, 5 predicted proteins | sample WorMetHERISLAND1_2_FD_187400 | JGI IMG/M metagenome (GOLD analysis project Ga0209454, IMG submission 187400) | Marine gutless worms symbiont microbial communities from Max Planck institute for Marine Microbiology, Germany - Olavius geniculatus... | ecosystem: Host-associated > Annelida >... | reverse complement strand
CGTTAATAGTTGTTTCTGTGATTCAGCACAGAATCAGCACCTGTCGTTACGAGGTTCAGCATTCATTCATGATTATATAATGATTGTTATCATTATAAGAATGTCTTGTTGTTTTTGTTGTTCACTTCTAGGTTGCTCGGCGTTGGACGACTGTTGTTGATGTCTGTGCTGCGAGCCTGTGTACTTTGATAGTTGTAAGACGTTTCTCAGATACGTGGAACAAACTGTGACAGTTAATACTGACATTGTCGAAACGTTGCGGACGTGTCTCCAGTGTAGTGATTACACTGTCCAACTGTTGACATGCGGATTATGTTCCTTATGGAACTGTTTCTTGCGATTTACCTCCGCCAGTGAGGCTGCACTTTGTTAGTTGGTGGCTTTGTCAGTAGAACTGTTTCGAAAGTCACTGTGGATGGTTTATTGTAAAGTTCATAATATCGGTAGGCTCTGCACATTCTGTTGATTCGATTTTGCAGTATACTCTTAATTGATGCTTCAGCTGGGATTTTTCTAAAATACTGACAGCCATGTCCTGGCTCTTGGCACATAGCGAATCTAAATTCTGTTTTTCACTCACAGTGACTTGTGTTGACTGTAAGAAGCCTATGGTATAAAGTCGAGCCTGCTTTGAAATGTGGCAGCCTTGGCGGAGGTTTGCACTCTGCGAGTGCTTTCTAGTTTATGTAATGTCACCATTACCAGTAGTTCATCAGATTGCATATCCAAGCAAGCAACTGCCAACATACCAGATTGACCAACACTCCGTCACATCTTGACAGATTCAAGCTTCACTCCATCAGAAGACATCACTATCATTAATCTGAAACGTAACTAATATGTTGTAGTGGCAGTTGCTTAATTTTTCTGCTAATTAATGACAATTACCGCTTGGATCAAAAGTTTCTTGTGTGTGCTTTTCAGTTTTTTTTATTGGCAAATACTACGAAATGATCATTCAAAGTCATCCTAGGCCAATAATTTCGGTAACAAAAGTGCATATGAAAGTTAATGACAATACATAGTCATTGTAAATGTTGACCTGTTTCAGAGATGGAGGTTTTCAATCATTGCATGACTTTCGTCCCACTCGTGTCGATTCCATGGAAATTGGGGCTATTTCCCCTTGCTGACGTTGCGGTAATGAAAAGCAAAGTTCCTAGACTAATTCAATTATCTGTATAATTTTGGAACACAGTAAACCAATCTACGTGATCACAAATCAACATCACAGTGGACAGGCATACAAAGCAACAAAGTTTATATTTTGATGGTACTTTTATAAAACATGGCAATTGTAATTTTTTTACTAATAACATCTAGTGGCTAACATGCCAAACTTGTTATAAAACATCCTATAACTGGTGAAACGCGTTACAAAAAGTATCAAAAGTACGCTGGTTGTGGTAAACTAAGCACAAGACTTAGGTCTAACCAGATTCGGTAATTAGTATCAGTCTTGAACATCTAATCAGTATCGTCATTATGGCGAACATATCACAGTTGAATCTGAGAGCAGTTCATGTCCATCGGGGTTAATTGGAACAACTGCAACAAGATCTAGTTAGCAGGACTCGAAGTGGGGAAAAGTAAGTGCCGGTGTGGTAGCTTGCCATTCTTCCCCTCCTTTCTTTCTTATCCTCCTTCTCATCCCTTCCTCTTCTCATCCCCTTCTATCTTCCTCTCTACCTGTTCTTTTCCCCTCCCCAATTTCTGTTCCTTTCCCTTAGAAGTAAGACCGCTAACATTCAGTTCGAGCCTAGAAGGTCTGAGGCAGTGCTGTAAGTTCCCCCAGCGGGGTCTAGGGTAGAGCCCGAACCATAATCGAATTTGGTGGATTTCAGCCTTCCACCTGGAGAATCAATTGACTAAATTTAGTGCAATTTTAAAAAATAAAGACAAGCCAGAACCAAAATAATTGCAAAATGCGGAAGCTGGCACGACTTTGGCCACTGATAGAAGCAAAGATCAGCGACCAATGGCCTAAATCTGAAAAAAAAAACTTCTTATAAACACCAGTATTTCTTTTCTTAGAAAAGAAGTGCCAGTATGTTTTCCAGGCAGCCAAGAAAGTACTGGTGTGCCATAACGTCCCACTTCTAGCACTGAACACACAACCATATGCTCATATTAGCTCATACAGGCTGCTGTAAGTTCATCAAAGTAAAAGCGTTACAAATTTCTTCTTTCGAAAGGTCAACAAATGAACAATAAAGGTTGCAATTCGACTACTGACTGCTTCAGCCTACGAGTATTCAAAAACAACTATACTCGTCTACATGTAGGTCTAACAGTTCCACAAGACAACGCACATGGGTTGGTTGCAGGTTCAAAACACCTTTTAGAATAAAAAAAAATAGAACCAAAATTATAGTCTGAGACATACGCTGGTAACATTCTTTCGTGTTTTATACCAAGAAGTACTAATTTTCTGCAAAAAATGCACCAACAGAGCGGCCGGGCTCTGAGCTGATATGAGACAAGAGATGTAAATTTTAATCACGTACTGTGAAATCGTGCATAGGCCGCCACTGCTTTTTGTCACTATCCATGCACATCTGGAAACAGTCTTATTAACGCATGCATGGCCTAATTTTTAATAGAACGTATCCTATTCAGTCAGGCATTTTATTCAACACTGCAACTGATGCAGTTGATAAACTGGACGGATGGACAAAAACGAAAAAACGACACCATCAGCCGAATTGGCTGCGTGATTGTCTGTCAGCTAAAAAAATCTTTATCAAACAAATAATAAAAAGCATGCACACACTATGCAAGTTCAAGTCTATCGGAAAATACTGGTTGAATTCACTAGCCAATATCAACGACATGAATGGACAACATTTAGAAGACAGTCACTGATGGACCACTAACAATATGCAGATGTGTTACTGAAAAGGACTCATTTTTGTGTTTCAATCATAAATGTTATCGATCAAATTCTACTGCTATGAGTTAACGTTAGAACAGCACTTAGGCTAGGCCTATAAAATCAAATCAGTAAAAAAAACGAACCGGGGGAAAATGAACGGGCTAAATAATTCAGGCTAGAGTTCATATCAAAACGTTCAAAACCAATGAAGCTCGGTTGTACCGCCAGTTCATCACTGAAAATGTGCAAAAGCACAAGTTGGAATGCAAGGCTGCTGCTGTCTTTGAACACGAAACTCACACCAAATCACAAAAAACAGTTATTTCAGTGTCAAGCAGAATGAAGAAATGTACAGTACAACGAGCCCCAAAACGTCATGTTTGTAACAGCAGGGGCCAGGCGTCCACAACACTGGCAGGTGGAAAAAGGATGCTTCCTGGAAAAAGTTGAGTAGCGGGAAGAAAAACCAGGAGGACGATTATTTTTCTACCGGTACATGATGAATCAACAAATTACACAGTCATTTGCATTGCACATAAACGACTAACATTGTTGCCAAATGGGAAGGGAAGGAAAGGAAGGGGACGTGTCACTTGTGTGATGCCCGGCGCTGAGGGTGAGGGAAGATGGCAGGGGCGTAGCCAAGGGGTGGCCCAGCTCCCCCCCAATACTCCGGACAAAACATAAGCATACATATAAACTGCACAAGATTTGCCAACTTGGTCAGTTTATTTTCGGGAAAATAATTAAAACTGTTGCTACCAGATCTTTTAAAGCTAAAATGCACTAAATTCGATTTTGGCTGGGGCACCCTGCTGGGGGAGCTCAGAGCGCTCCCCCAGGTCCCCTAGCTGGATTTTAGGGGGTCCTGCTTCTAAGGGGAGGGCAGACGAAAAGGGGAGGGCACAGGAAGGGAGTGAGGGGCAGGAAGGGAAAGGACAAAAGGGGAAGGGAGATGAGGCCCCCAATTGAAATTTCTGGCTACACCACTGGAAGATGGACGTCCCAGCATAACAATGAATGCAATCTACAAAATACAAAAATACAAAAGATGCTGAAAAAAACGATGCGGTTATTCTGCAGACAGTATCTAGGGATTCCAGTCTTTGAGTGCTAGCTACCCAAGGCTGATGGGAGCCGTGTTGACAAAATAAACTGCCCTGAAGATCAAACCACAACTCACGAAGCCACCTTGTGTGTCCTTATAATCACGACGACTGATGAGCACGGCTGTGGGTTTACACTTACAAATTCTGCGCAGTCCTCATAATAATAAATCAGATGCCCATAGTTTTGCGCTGTCAAGTTTTGGGTGCTTTACAAGTGTATGGTCTAAGTAAGTTGTATTTCTGCAGACTTTGTCAAGTAGCACTGTTACGGATGAGGAGGCTTTTTAGCCTTCTTACAAAAGCACCAATAACTGGAAGGGGAATGATAAGGGAAGAAAATAGCAGGAGATGCACTGTTTAACTCCCGATATTTTTGGCTCTCGTTTCCCAAATGCAGTCGAAATCACCCAACACCATTTTTTGAGTGAGTCATTACTGCAACTGGAGCCGTGGACATTGTCCACAACATGTCCACATGATAATAATTAATGACGAATCTATGTAGACAGGTTGTGAATATTATCTGGGCAGCGTATCACTGAACTTAGCCTGAACAAACTTGAATTCAATTCGTGAACTAAATGCTGCCATGAGGGCATGCTGGCATGACGGCAGAGTGGCATGCGAGCTGGAGGCCTGCCTGGAGCTATAATGCCTTGGCCCCCACTTTGGAAAATGGACTCAAGGGGCCTGGCTTCGGAGCTTTCATGATAATAATTTAAAGTAAGGTCTGCGGCAGGCAATATTTTCACATTTTGTACACTTGCACACGCTATTTGGGCTCAATGCACCACAAAATGCATTTGCAGCCAGAGCCCCTCACTTCTGGTGCCAGAAACCGGCGCCCAATCGAACATGTTCAATTTCGTGCTGGAAACCGGCTGGAAAGCTGAACCATGATTGGTCAGTCCGAGCAGACGATAGCACTGCTCGTTTGTTTGTGAACAAAAATAAAAGATGAAGAGGAGTGACGTAAGTATTTTTCAACTTGTAGAACAGTACAAAAAAAAACGAATTTCTGTAAAATCGAAATTCACCTTTGTTTACTTTTCTGCTGGTATCATTTGCCGGCTATGTGTGTCATGGTTTCTGGCACCAGACAACAGGCGGCCTGAGGGGGAAGAGGAAAGAGGACAGGGGAAGTGAAGGGCTGGAAGAGGGGAATATTAGTAAGCCAAAGGGGGGGAAGAGAAGCAGAGAGCCTGGGGGAGGTGATGGGAATGAAGGGTAGTAACTCGTTTACATGGGTTACGGAAGGTACAGCTGACTAAAATCACAGGCTAAATTGGCCGCCGGGCACTTTGCACAAGCGTGTGGGACTGCTGTTCAGACGTGCGTCCACTCAATGTCAGCATCATCATCATCATCATCATCATTGTCATCAGTATCCGAGAGTGAATCATCCTCGTCGCCACTCGACACTTCGAGCGCATTTCCACCAGACACTATCGACGAAGAGTCATCCGAGTCATTCTTTGACGCTCTGATGGGCTCCTTCGTCAGCTGATCTGCCTCCTCCGGCGACAGCAAGTACAGCTTCACCTAAACACACGCATCACAAGAACATCTTTGTGGAAGTCCATCTCACAGCTACTGAGCATCACCTGCCATATGGGATCACCACCCAACGCAGGTGAATGCGCTCTGCCTTAACCACAACTAGGCAGGCGGCTTTAGTACCCTAGAATGGGATGGAAGGCTGAGTTGATCTGGGCGGTTGGTTATATATACTGAGATCGTTTAACTGTCCAAGACAAGTCACCTATCCAAGCTGTAACTGGGCGCGGCACATTGAAGCAACTTTGTTAATGCAACGAGACTAATGCAACGAGCCATTATTGTCAATCAATAGCTTGATTTCCGCAAATGAGCAGACAAAAATTTGAAACATCTATAATGGGTTAACTACCTAGGGACAAAGTGATCTGGCTCTAAATAACATGACGGCACACGTTCATTTGGGTGAACAGAAATTGTTCAGGGTCGGCGATAAGCTGCCTTATACGGTGGCTCCGGGGTGTACCCCTGCAGTGGAAAACAAACTGATGCATTTTCAGGCGTCACAGGACACTTGTGACGGAAAAATAATTCAATACATTGGTGCAAAAATTATATTCACTGGCACAAATTTGCATCCAACCCTTCTTGTGTCTGACACTTAGCAGATTGTGGTATACCATATTTTTTCTCCATATTATTTGTGCAAATTTGTTGATTGTGAAGGCCAACTAAGAACAAGAAATGTTTTGCTGGACTCACAGCAAAGTCGGCCGGATAGAGTCGATGCTGTTTGTCCTTGTTGGCACGGTCGATCTCGGCTTTGCACAACCTCAGAACCTTGTACGTGTGAGGCTGCGACTGCGACGCCGTGCAGAACTGCGACGTCGGTGACCTGACACATCCCAGCACATACGTATGTACGACCAAACAGTTCTTACACCAAACAGTTCTTACAAAGCATAATAAAAAGAGACAATCAGGGTATATCGCCCGGTAACAAAACCAGAAAGAATGGAAAAGGAAGGGGGAAAGTATGGCGGAAAGAAATGAGGTGTTCAACTCGCTATAGAGCGACCAACTTGGGGACTTGATTGGAGATCATCTCAATGACCAATTCTCTGTCGCCAATTAGCGAACAACGTATTTTTGACAGCAGATGATAAGGACGATATCGTTGATATCGTTGCTATGACGACGTTCACTGGCTACGCCATCCACTCGCAGTGCATGCTGGGTAATTTAGCACAACACTGCAAATCGAGGTCACTGTCAGCCAATCAGATTGGCATAAAGTAGGCTCAGTTGTTAGTGAATCAACACATCGTGGATCACGTAATTGGAGATGAAAAATGTGTAGGAAAACGAAGCACAGTTGATCGACGATCAATTCAGAACATCAAGTTGATCGGAGATCAGTAAGTCTGAGATCAAATCTGACTTGATTGGCGATGGAAAAACGGGACCTTAGTATTTCTTTGACATGTGGTCGAATTGACCTCTGGCTGAAGTGGTTCAACCCCCAGGAGGGTACTGTTCCCCATTCCTCCAAAAGTTGCTGTGGCTGAGGGCTAAGGAAACGGATATCAGTGCTACCCACAGGCCATACAAGTAGGATGTCTGTTACATACCTGGCCCTGGGTCGAGCGAGATCGGAGTGTGGTAGGTTGAGATGGTCGTTGGACTCGACGCGTCGTGCAATCCTCAGTAGCTCGTTGTTGAGTTGGCGATGTAGTCTTCGCTGCTCGGCGACGATGCGATCCTGCACGCGCGTTTGATCACTCTGCGTTCGAGTCACACTCATCTTGGTCGTCGACAGACCACCCACGCTGTCTTCATCCTCCGTCAGCAGTGTCCCACATTCGTCCAGTGTTAACGTCTCCTCAGCAGTCACGAAGAACGTGTTGAACCAGAAGTGGAACATCTTTTCCTAATCATCACAGTCAAATACTCTATATCCATCGTGCCTCCTTCAACAATCTTGGACGACAGCGCAAAACAGTAAAAACCCGATACACTATAAAAAAGTTCCTGCACCACACTAAATAAAATGCACTAAGACTGCTTAAACGTCAAGTATGTGGCAGCATAGAGACTGTCAGCTGGTAGCTGATTTCAACCTCAGAGAGATACAATGAAAACAAAGAAGCAATAATAATAATAATAACAAATAAATAATGATAAATTATAATCATATCAACAATAATATCACTTCATTACAATTGCTGACAAACCACTAAACCCAACAAAGTACCAGTTTATGCCTAGATCACAAATCATTGCCAATTAGTTCATGGCGTGGTTATACAAATTTTCGGATGGAGGCTGGCAGGGTGTCTGCTGACTGCCGGGTCATTTTTCGGCAACTGGGAAGATGCCGGATGACACCAAATTGATTTGAGCTCTCATTTAAAATTTTCCCCAACGTTGGGAGTCTGTGATGCATTGGATAGAAGTGAGACTTCGACAGGGTTAACCCAGCCGAACGTCGGTCGGGCCCCATGCAATGTCAAGTAATTGCGCAACACCCTCACAGACATCGGCAGAATGTCAGTTGACTGTCAACCAAACATCGTCCAAAATTTTAAAGAATTTGGGAGAAAAATCGGCCAATTGCCGGCCGGCGACCTTCTGGACTATGTCCAGGGATCGTACGAGCCCCTACTGCTGCCCACCCTATCAGTCTATTTTTAGTCGATTTTGCCCGATCTGTAGATGCCGGCCAATGTCTAGAAATCGAGCACGCCAGCCGATCGCCGGCTGATTTGTGACCTGGGCATTAGACACACACTAAAATATGAGCGTAAGCAAAGAATCCTAGAAAACAACTCAAGATCCACAAAGGAAACAACACCCCATCCAAACAGCTAATTGATTAGTCTGGCACAAAGGCATTCTTTGCTGAAAATATCAAAATCTGACGGCAATTTATTCAGATATCGCAGAGACACAAACAGCATGAAAATATCCTTGGCAGAAGTAATTGTCATTGTCACAGTCATCATCATCAGCATCAACATCAGTTTGTACATAAAATTAGAAATACAATGCACAACGAAGTAGCGCAAATAGCGCATTCTTGCAGCCAGTGCCACAAAGGTCGAAATCAAACTCACGACTCGGAACAAGTTCAAGCTGATAAGAGAAAGCAAACGGACCTTTGACAGCATTTTCGGTTTGTTGAAAAACTCAATCATGACATCGCCACAGACTATGACCGGTTGACTGAGCACCATGAGGATTGATATATCTCCCTTTTTCACTCGGTCGTAGACCGGAGATCTGTATTGCTCCACATGCTTGTGGCTCACTGTGAACAGCAGATCTGACACACAAACACTCTCTGGCTTTTGTCATCTTGTCTCAAGACCAATGAATGCAATCACGGTTCCAGTCTCAATGTCAGATGTTAAAGATGTGCCTTTATTCAGAGCAGTCTCGCATCAACCTTCATTGGGCTTCACTAATTCAGTGTTAATCTTGACTATGGCCCGTGGCTTGACATAGTGCTAATGCACTTCATCTGATCAATGAACTTACTGTACGCCGGGCGAGGTTAGTACTGCGATGGGTGACTGCCTGTGGGCAGGTAAACCATCTCGGGATGTAACCAGTCGCCTAGGTCAACTCAGCTTTCCATCCCTCCAGGGTAGGTAAATCGAGTACCGGCCTATTTGGCTGGGGTTAAGGCGGAGCGCGTTCACCTCTGTGGGTGGCAGGTAACACTGTGTGATCCCATATGGCAGGTGACGCTCCGTAGCTCTGAGATGGACTTCCCATTAAGAACTATATTACCACCTTTAACCTTTTTTTAACCTTTGGTCATGGTTACTCATATAGGCCTGAGACCCCTCACAGAGCTGAATGAAAATGTTAGTCGAGTACAAAAAAAAACAAAATATGCCCAAAACATCCCATTTTTTGAGGTAAAATCCAAAATATTCTGAGGAAGCCCCAGCTACTGCTTTCAGTGCCCTGATTGTCTATTTTTCGTGCCCTCCACACTCGACTCACTGCCTCCTACCCAGAAATTCCCACGCTCCACTCCGCTGGCCTTCTTGCTCTCAAACTCGACATTTTAAATGTTTGTTCTTTGTAGCCGGTCTTTCACTTCTGGTGCAGTAAAATCAAAATTATTGGCGAGAAGATTTAAAGATTAATTTCTAGTTTACACATCAGCCTGGCTTAGCTGGCAGCCCAACATACCCTGCCCATAAACTACAGTCAGTAGGTCAAAGAAAGGTCAAAAATCTTCAATATGCTGGTCCATCTACTTGGAATGCTCTTTCAAACATTCTTAAATGTAGCACACATTGGGCGACTTCACTTTTTGACTTGACTTGCGCTGAGCCTAAACTTACCTACTTAGACCAAAGTTTAGGCTCAGCGAAAGTCTCAGCGATTCGCTGAGTCCAAAAGTACTTACTTAGACCAAGTCGGTTTGATTTGCATGGAAGAGATAGCTTAAGCCCTTAGGGCTTAACTTTCGCTGAGCCTGAATCCACTTCAACTTTTGTCTCTAGCTGAGCGAAAACATGGCAACCATTTACACTCCTATGCATATGGATAGTTTAGTAAATTAAAGCAGTCTGGTACCAAAAATAAATGCCGTAATGAATATGCAATGACGTCAGATGTTACGTAATTACGCTATTTGCATGCGCGGCGCAATTAAATAAGCAAGTTCAAGCATAACTGGTTAATTTATTTCCTGTCAGGTTTACCCGGTACCGGT
>Ga0209454_1004798_pt1 | contig 10216 bp, 4 predicted proteins | sample WorMetHERISLAND1_2_FD_187400 | JGI IMG/M metagenome (GOLD analysis project Ga0209454, IMG submission 187400) | Marine gutless worms symbiont microbial communities from Max Planck institute for Marine Microbiology, Germany - Olavius geniculatus... | ecosystem: Host-associated > Annelida >... | reverse complement strand
AGAACAACCCCCTCCCCGCATTGACAAAACCCCATTTGTTGAGAAAATTTGCGTTTTCAGAAGCAGATCAAATGAGTCGTAAATGCCGCTTTAGTTAAGCCGTCCTAAGTTACGTTAAAAACAGTCTTAACGTTCAGAATCGGAATGGAATCCCTACGCGCCAAACTCCGAAGTGTCTGTAGGCAGCATACGCCTATACGATTAATTCACGTTAATTTTCGTCTATGTCATTTCTTTCATTTTATGGAATTTGCTTACTCTATAAACTGTTTGTAGTGATTATAAGACAAATGGTGTCGGTTGAGTTGCTGACGTGCAAACTCGCGAAGAAAAAGAACAACACAGCAACTCAAAAGTTACCGACCAGCTCGTATTTTAGAAGTCGTTGGCGATTGTTAACTTTGAAAAAAATGCGACAGATTAAGCCAATTCCATTGGATTGTAGGCACGGCGCAGAGAAGGGTTTTTCGTGAGGGTTTACGTCTGTGCGCCTATACCATGAGCGCGCCGCAACGACCTCAGCCCCATGCCAAGAAACGCATGATTGGGTTTCACCGTATACTCGCCGCGAGGTCGCACTGCACGGCCACTGCGCGGAGAAGACCTGGGAATGAGCCAACGACCCATAGACCGATTTACTGTCTGTTCCTACTCACCGCATTACTGTCACATTCACTAATAGCTCGTCAAAATGCATTACAACATAGCCCTGGGCCGAACTAGGCCCACTAACACTGCTGGTGGTACTTTTTTTCGTCGTCGCCTCAGGGAGAAATGGACCTAAAGACTTTCGCAACTTACAGGGATCTTTGCCGGGCATTATGACAACCAAATAATAGCAAAGTACTGTGAATGTGGTAGTATTAGTAGTAGGAATGAAATAACAAATACTGTTCTATGAAATGCGATAAAGAACCAGCAGACCACGATTAGGCTCGATGTGCAGTCTCAAAACTACCTCCACTCAATACGTTATCTCGTACATGGCGAATTCTGCGGCAGCAAAATAAGTTAGCCGATATAAGCGTAGCTTTCAGGTGTCGCAGTAACTTCCGTAGCACGACTGCGGACTAAGGTTCGGTGAACAGTGACCCAGATCAGCGAGGATCGAGACGATGCCAATGGAATCGGGCTAATATCAGATGCTGTTAACTGGACTTAATGCATAGCAGATGATGACGAGCGTGTCACAACAATGTTCCCTGGTACTTGCACGTCCCCTTGTCGGAAGGCCCTCGCACTTGACCCTCTGGAAGCATGGCAGACAGCGCCTAACGTACAGCAAAATGTGACAGTACAGTTTACCGCAGTTGCCGCCAACGTGGACAAAGTTGTGTGCGAAAAAGAAAAAAATGCTCTGGCAAAACGTCTCTGGTTTGATACAGCACTGCTGCATTATCCAGCGTATTTTGTGATCAGCGGAACATGGTTCCTAATTGTTTATGTCAAAAAATGCCACCGTAAACCTTTAGTCACCTAAGATTTGCTTTTAGCCTTTGCTTTACATACACCTGAAGAAGTCAATAGAATAATAATAGTGACAATAATAATTATTATTATCATCGCCACTACAACAATAGCAATAAAAGTGCCGCGGATCTCGAAGAATTATTATCATCATCAGCTAACTAGGCATAAGTGCAATCAATACAATGAATACGCTTACATGCAGAAAACATACCGCGGGTACAAAGCAGCAGGGCCTATACGCACGGCAGTAAAAGTGTTAAGGCCTGTCCGTGCCTGGAGGCGAAGGGTTAAGTCACTGCCCAGTACTGCGAGGATGTGCCAGTCATTTGCGTGCTAGTTTATGAGTCTCGCGGGATGTCATCATCTCCTATCAGGCAGACAACTGGCGGGCGAACTGCTGCAGGACAACAGTTGCGAAAACATGTAAATAAACAACACTCTAGCGCCTTGTCGAGGTACGAAGTCGTCACGAACACGCAGCTTGCTCTGAAGACGTTGCCCTCTTTGCAGTGTGACCAGCCTGTAGCAACGGTTGTCGTGGACATAAGGCTAAGCTCGTAGATGTGTCTGCTTGACTCACTGATTCAAAAAAAACACTTAGAAAGACGGTCAAAAAGTTTTTACTGCATTTCGCAAATTAAGTGCACTATTTTTTTCAGGATTATGAAAGCTGGGATTAAACAGAACAGTAAAGGTTTATGTGGATAATAAATGATGACTGTAACGAAAAAGCGATATAGGAAATAAGTGATAGGCCCAACGGGAAATGTTTCTTAGCCGCGGCGTCGCGAGTTGAGAAAAAATTGAGGGGCAAGCATTAAGTTGCATTCAGACAGGCTAAGACCTACAACCCGCTTCCTGTCACTATACGCTATTGTTTCCTGGAGAGCCGCAAGAAGTTTGATGTTATAACGTGCCCGTCATCAGTCACTTTTTGTAGCAAAAGTTACCAGACGTGCAGTTATTCTGCAAAAACACTTTTACACAGGAAAGTCCTTCCAAACCGTTTGCATGGAACTTGGTTTCCGCGTTGGTCCCTTACCACAAAATAATATTTGGATCCGCCACTGTTTAAACCGCGCTCGCCACAAATGTTAGCCAGAGCGGCGTCCACTGAAGATTACGTCATCTATAAAGATCTTTATCCTTCCTATTCGTCACATCTCGCTATACGATCACGGTGTATCTCTAACTCGGAGATCAGACGCTACGGGTAGGATTAGCTTGTGCCAAGACGACAGCTGCCTTCCGCCGGGCGTATTAGCACCTAACCGCATTCAGTTGCCCGTGAATCGCTTTTCCGTCCTTGTCCATGACAGCTTTCCACTCACTACTCACAAGCTGTGGCCACAACTTGCACCATTACATGCGCGGATTCAGAATGACCGCGTCTTTAAACACGGTCAGAATTTCCAGTAATTTTACCAAGTACATTTAATTCAATCAAGTTAAAGAACTAAACTAACGAACGCGGCGATAGATTTTCGGCGTCTTTATCTTTTTCTCTCTTTCTGACTACCTACGTTCGACGAATTTAAACGCAGATACACTTGCGGGGCCGAATGATACATTGCGTTAGATGCGGACCTTGACTCCTCGGCGTAAGGGGAAAACACTTATCCAAAACATGCAATTGCTTCCGACTTACGAAAAAAAATAATTGATGATTCACCGGATAGCAGCGTCGATTAACGATTTCGCTTCTTACCGAATTACTTTAGTCCTTGTTACATGCTGACACACGACTGGGCCCGCCCCTACATTACGCGCACGGTGGAGCGATTACGTCACAGCTGGGTGTCAATATGACGTCATCAGCAGCTGCGCAGCAGCAGCAGCAACAGCAGTTGCTGGCGACGTGAAGGGTGCTCACCTTTACGCTGGTGTCACTCACAACCTTCTGTCAGTCATTCCGCATCGTTCCCAGTCCCACAGTCTTATCACCCACGACCCACGGCACAGACACTGACAGTGGCCTAGCCAGAAATGTGAACCGGGGAGGGGGGCCCTCGATCTCTTTCCCTTTCTTTCCCTCCCTTTTCCTTTCCTCCTTTCTCTTCACCCCTCACAACCTTTTACAGTTCCTCCCTCTTCCCTCTCATCTTAGAAGTAGGACCCCCGAAAATCCAGCTATGGGATGAGGGGAGCGCTGTGAGCTCCTTAACAGAGTCTGGAGCGAAGCACCAGCTGAAATCAAATTTGGAACATTATATTTTTAAAATATTATATCGTCTGCAGAGGTGGCAACCATTTTCATCATTTTACTCAGAATCAACCGACCAAATGCAGAACAGTTTAAACGTGTGCTTGTCTTCTCTGGAGGATTGGGAGGGGCTGGGTCCCCTGGCCCCCTCCCTTTGTCTACGCCACTGCAGACAGTGTGGACCCGTCACGACGAGGCACAAAAGCTTCGCAGCCTGTCAGCTTGTCAGGCATTCTGACAGTGAAACGTCTACAGCTGTAGCTAACCTACAGGTTTATCACCGGTCATCACCATCAATTATGGAGGCTAATGACCCCGAACCACTGGACTCGACCGTTCTAGCCAAGCCGCAGCTTCAGGGCTGGCCATAGATAAGAGAAACGCATGATTGTGATATGATACAGCAAATATGATACACGGAAATAAGCACTTATTCGGCTATAAATTAGTAACGGCCTACGATATGATAAGTGGGTGGCAGTGCATCATCGGTGTGAAAGAACATTTAGATCAATAAGTTAACGATAACGCGATGAATCACTTTCATACGTTTTAATCCTCGATGCATCATGATTCATGAACAAAATGTCTTCCCTGGTCCGCGCTGCGTTTTTAACCGTCAACGTGAATACGCTGGCGCAACTAATTCGAACTCAAACTTTCCAGAACACACTTCTTGAAAAGTAGGCCTATACAGATAAAACAGGTTAATATCGAAAAGTAAGCCGTCTATCTTGATATTCTTTATACGCGCGCTATGCATGGATATTCAGATTAGCGTCCGTCCAATCAGACCACTGCAGGACAGAAATATGTCCTGCAGTACACTGTCTAGACAAAACAGCCTTTCTGGTCAGTCAACGGCACTGGTAGGCTACTGCTGACACGAAAATCAGAACGTGAACTAAGAAATAAAACGCATAAAAGCACACAAAACCCTTTTTAAAACAGAAAAACTGCCGAGTACCTGTAAACAATAAACACCAGTCACCGTAATCCATCATAGAAAGTGAATACATATTTTGCCGATAAAATAATTGCCGGCTAATTTTTCGACAGTAAAATACTCGAGGCAAAATCGGAAAGAAACGACGTTCAACCGACCTTTATAGAAGAAAAATAATTATTCGTTGACTGCAACACGGCTGTCAAACTAGATTTTTTCCGGACGCTTGCTGTAAGTGGACGACACCGATGACGTCACGGTGACGTCACAACACCAGAACTGCTGCGATGTATTACGTATACGAGAGTCGCTATTGCTCTGACACGGTCTGTTGTGTTCTCGCAGTGTCTGTCTGTCCGTCCCAGTCTGACTGTCGTATTTATTCACACGCTGCTGGCGCCACCAAGCGGCCACGGTCCGCGCGAGCAGAGGCCGTGACCGAGCAAGCTCTGCTGTATAGTAACTCTATAGGCTGGCAGATGCCGACAGACACACAGACGCACGCACGGACGGACGGACAGAGCAACTAACAGCACCGCCCAGTTCCTGCCCGCCGCTGCCACAGCGACCGCAACACTTCTAATCAACGAGAACGTCAAGTAAGCTATTCGCCAACTATGTCCGTAGCCTAGATGGTCTCCCACTTCGACCACAGCCTACAGAAGAGGGCGCAGGCATTTCTCCCCCGAAAAAAGCAAAAAAAAAATGTTCAAGTATGCTGTGTACGATTTCCTCACTTTGCAGTTAGATTAAGTGATTGAATATGTAACAATAATAATTCTAAATTATTAAATGATTCTAAAAAGTGATCCTACCCACTGCAGTTGAAAATCCCAGTAACACCAACCACAAAAAGATTAAAAGAGAAAGAATTAGATGGACAAGCAAGTGGCAAAATAGCAGAGTAAGTGTGCGCGATAATGTATGAAAAAGGCTTCTCAAAATTGCACACGCTGAAAATTTTTTTCTGTAAGCGACGGTGGACTAAGAGGGTGTTTACACGATCCAGCAAACGTCCAGCAAACTTCCAGCAAATGTAATGCTGGACGTTTGCTGGATCGTGTAAACATAACGTAAACCCCATAAGTGCCCCCAGACCTAAGGCCAACTCGATGCGAACGCGCAACGTGTGTGCATGGGTAGGCGCATGCAATGAGTACCTGCGACAGCTGGGACGTCAACAGGCACATCGCGCGATGCACTAGGCCATATCCGTATCCGTGGTCTCGCAGTATAAAATGGTAGAAGTTGAGAAGGGCTAAGGAAACAGCGATCAGCATGCAGTTCTGTATGGCCTTATGACTCGGGTAGGCAATAAAGAAGAACCTTAGGCTACAGGGGTACGTTAAGGCAATTACGATGTAGCCACATTATGTAGGTACGTAGGCCTATTCAAAGTTAAACCACTCTCGGCTTGCACTAGTAGTCTAGTAGTGTTTGAATTGCCGGGGGAGGGTTGGGGGTTCAACCCCCAACTGTTTTCTCAACCCCCCTAACACCCTGTCAAATTATGCATGGGGTCAGCTATGTACTTTGTACTATATACATAAGATTTACATCACAATTTTGGTTGGGCTCCGACCCCCAGCTAATTTTTCACAATTCAAACACTGGTCTGGTAGCCTATAGGCCTATATAGTTTTCGCAATTTTCGGCTGCAGGCGTGCGTCATGAGCAAGCGACGGTGTATTCTGCGCATATGAGCATAGTTTAAGTACGATACTGCACTGTCTGGAGTGGTGTAAGCTCGTACTGCATACTCGCTTAGCCTTACCTACTCCAGCACTGAAAACGCGTTCCCGGTTACTAGTGATCTGTGCACGGATAGTGGGCCGTCTTCCCGGCAGCTCCGCCCAGCGCCTGCTGTTGCCTTCTGTTGCCCGCACCTTTCCATGCCAATCCGGTCCAGTCACCGGATTCGCCGCCGTGAGTCCATCCATGCAGGGCGCCACTGCATGGCAGCGGAGTCCATTTCCCACCCCGGGTCATCGCGGGCGTAGCGTGCTGTGCGCCGTTGACAACTCGTAACGACCGTCTGACCAACAGGCAGCCAGTAGCGACATACGAGCCGATATTTTATCTCTCGAGCTCCCAGAATTCAGAGTCGACTGTCGACGAGTCGCCCAGATAAACAGTCCCACATACCATCGGTGAATTCTGACGCGAGTCTTGAAGTCTTTATTTGCCGTAGGCCCCTATACCCTATAGTAAAAATACATGCTTCTTCTCCCCCCCGAAAAAATAAAATAAGCTATTGCAGCCTACTTCGTCTTCGCTGAATGTAAACCAATTGCTACAATCTTTTCACCAGTATACTCTGTAAGAAATTTGCCACAATAGCTTAATTTTTTTGGGCCACCCCGTATTTAAACAAGAAATATGAGCAAAGCTCATGAGACGCGCGACAGCCTTAGCAGTTCCTATTCGCAGATTGTCTTGATCTATCTCTATCCCTTTCGTCGCAATGCACTGTTGACAACTGCGCCGCAGCCACAAATTGCAAAAAAACACTAAAACCCCTATTTTGGGGGTTCAAGGTCATTCAAGGTCATCGATGTTGACACCAATAAAAAGCTTGTCACTATTGCTTGTTATGATAAACAGCATGTATCTGCCTATCTGCAACCGTTTCCACGCTACACGAGCCAATAGCGGTAAAATAACCACTTTTTAGAGGGGCAGCCGTCTTTGACGCAGAACCCCCCCCACCTTCAATAGTCAGATGTTGCAAAAATCGCTGGGTATAATATTTCCATATCGCGTGCACGGACGCGAAATTTCATGGCAGCCTTGCCGACATGGGTTTGCGGCAGGCCGTCAAACTAGAAGTCTATGGCATGACTAGAAGAGTCATCTATCACGCACACGGTCAGTCGTCACACAGTCAGTCAGTCACACCATAGGCCTAGCGGTGTGGCGTCCTGCGATCAGATGGACGGCGATCGGGTTTCTCGTTTGAAATGCTAGCTCGCCGCACTGGACGTTCGCACGCACAGGCTGTCCGGCCGGCTCCTGCAGGCAGTGCCACTGCGACGCCGTTTGGTATTCTCATTGTGATTGTGATGCGGCGCTCGCGACTCGACTGCATCGTTGTCGTGTGACAGATGACTCTCTCTGTAGCTCGCAATGCGTTCACGAACCCCTCGGTTAGCCCCCCCCCGGACAATGGATGTAACCCCCCATATTCCAAAACTTCCTATATCAAGTGGGTCAGTGGTAGAGCATCGGACTTTAACTTTTGGTTTTAGTTCGAATCTCACCCAAGCAACCACGAGCAAGTTGCTAACCTATACTGTGTGCTCAGGTCAACCCAAGTCTCTTACCGTAATATAGGGGCCTATGAACGGAGACAGATGAACATACCCGGTAATATTATGTAGGCCTAGGTCTAGCAGAAATATTTTGTGGTAGCTGTGCTTACTCCGTTTCTTATGATTAACTGCTTTTTCCCATTTTGTTGAAGCTTTTGACTTTCAAATGCTTAAGGAGGGGTCACATTGGCGGCCTGGACGGTCGTCAAAACAACCGTCAAAAACACCAACCGTTCGGACGGCCGTTCGGACTGACCCCTCTTTTAGGCGCAAAATGGTAGAGCCGCCCTTATAGCTACAACACCACCCGACTAGTAATGATAGGCCTATATTTGGGTTGTACCATAGTAGGGGAGGATTCTGTCTAACCTTTTCAAAGCGCCGCCATGGGGATGAGCTCCCACGCAACGGACCTATCCGTCTATGCGGAATCTTCTTCTTTTTCGGCAGAGGCCGTTATGAGTCTCACCTAACGGGGGGGGTTATGTCTAGAGATTTCCGTTCTTCAATCAGCTGGCACAACGAGCAGCAGCCGCAGATCAATTCATCATCGCAATTGCTAACTTCTTTGACTCCTCTTGCTCTCTCTCTCTCGCGTGTCGACTTTTTGCCGACACGCCACCCGTCGCGGCTCGGCTTTCAACCAAACCACGCCGAATAACGGCAACATGCAGCACGCGGGACACCCGCTTCCCGGTGTTCAATCGTTTTATTCGGCTCCCGCACGAGACTGCACTCTGTAACCCGATACGCCGACAGACGCCGTTTAAAGTGCGCTTGTTCGAAAGACTCGATCCGACTGCGAACGCACGGGCCGCGAAATTATTATCCTTCGTCCCTTTTCGCCGACAATTTATACCCAGCTGGAGTTTCAGCAATAATGCCGTTTTTCAAAATCAAGACAGGCCTACGCAGCTGCATGAGTACTGTTGACTGATGGATGGAACTAAACTTAATATCGATTAAACGGCTACCTACTCCGTTAGAATACGTTTTTGGACGAACTTTATTGAGGATTGGAGAATTGCGATCTCAGTGTGCAGCTTTGGATGACTCTATTGTCTGCTGAATAACGAGTGAGCTAGAGTCTTAATCGCAAAACTGTCAGCAGCAACAGCCTAGTACATTCGTTTGTTTCTTATCAGTTGTGATGCGATTTCTAGGCCTACAATTCCTTTACTGTATATGCTAATAAACCTCTAACGCGCTCAACTGTGCAATTAAACAGAAGTAAGTAACAGAAGTAACAGTGTCTGCAATAGCTTTCTGATGGTTCTGAGAGAAAAATTCAAAGTGCTGAGATTAGGGCTGAACACCAGTTTTGGGGAGAAGAGTTTTTACGTTTATATTTTTTAGGTTTTTAAAAAGTTGTAAAGGGTTCTGCGGGGGTTTTGTGTACAAAGAAGACAGGACAAGCATTTTAAGACCCAGGACTATGCACTATCCACTTCACATCGCTTTGTTGAGTGAATCTCGGCTTGATGACGGCACAGTGCATGACAAGCGCACTGCGCAGGACAGAGCGGCATGGCGGCGACTCGTGACAACGGCAACGTACGACGAGCTCCTGAAAGAAGAAAAATGACTTAACGCCAGAACTCAAAAATCAGCATTAAAATATGCAATCACAAAATTGACGTGTATTATCAATTGCAATTGCGCAACGAATAAAAAAACAGCCTGAAATATCTAAAATTTGGACTTTTGAGACTTCTACGGTTTTTAAAACCTAAAATCCAGTTTTTTTCGAACCGATAATTCACCAGCCGTGGTGTCGAAAGAAGCAGTAAATCCCACTCTGGTTGTCGTTGAATTAGAGGCGTGACGTTGGCGTCATAATGTCTTCCGCAACACAGCGGCGGTTCACAAACACTTAGCAGCGTCACGGCACCGGCAGGCACCCTGCCGCAGGACCACTACTCCACGGTGTGGTGTGAATGATGACGATAACGGATGCAGTGACAGTGACAGGCTGACAGACGATGCTAGCAGGCATACACAGGAGTCCACTCCACATGTGAGTGGCAGTCGGCAACCCCAAAATAACACTGCAATAAAACCTATTGTTTTTTTTTTAAATTTACACTTTGTCTCAAAAAACATCCCCGACATTTTTGACTGTAACTTTAAAACCAATTATCAGATTTTGATAATTTTTGCACGAATATTCCTGACACAACATGCCATCAATTGACCGTGCAGTTTCCCACCTCACCTAATATATGCTTCTGCACTACCTAGGGAAATCAGATCAAGTGAAACGTGATGAAATAAACAGTAAACCTG
>Ga0209454_1004794_pt1 | contig 10221 bp, 10 predicted proteins | sample WorMetHERISLAND1_2_FD_187400 | JGI IMG/M metagenome (GOLD analysis project Ga0209454, IMG submission 187400) | Marine gutless worms symbiont microbial communities from Max Planck institute for Marine Microbiology, Germany - Olavius geniculatus... | ecosystem: Host-associated > Annelida >... | reverse complement strand
GAATTACAGATAGAGAATTTGGTATTTGTATATTAACTTAGCGTGAACACCCCAATTTTTAGCTAAACTACTAAACCGGAACTGCTATAGGCTTTCGCGCGTCTCGTGAGCATTAGCTCAAATTTCTTGTTTTATCTTTGTTCTCCTTTTTTATCGGTTTCCATTTTGTTGTTTCAATCACAAGCATGGCTTTACTTCTAACTTACTAAGTCATATGTCGTAAATAGACCTATATCTTCAGCATTATGTAGGCTATAGACTTTGATTTCCGGTCGCAGACGATTAGCAAAATATTTTGAAGAAAACCTATGTCTGACGTGATGCGATGAGGGATGTAGCAGTTAATGCACATGTTTAGTTTGTCTTTGAACAACTTTATTCATTGGTATAAAAAGTAAGCGCAAAAAATAATCACAATAAAGCAACATAAAAAGGAACATAAATCGTTATTGCTGTCATGCAGACGCTCAGACCGGTTGAGGCTGGCGCCAAGCGTTCGCAATTACGACCGCGTTATGCTGCCGTCAAGACTCGACTCGTCATCATCCTCATTATCGCCGGAGCCGCCGCAACAGTCCGGCGTCAGCAAGATACGACCCGGTCGACGCAACAGCAAGCTGCCTTCGTCCCAGGAAGTGTTCGCGCTCGGACTGCAGAACCCTGATGTCGTTAGCAGCAGCCTGTCGCCGAATGGATCAGTCGATCAACCGTCTCTGAGTCCGTCGTCGTCTGCTGCGTCGGAGACCGCCCCCGCCGCCAACAATCGAGCGAAACATCCGTCCAAGAACAGCGAGAAGTCTGACGGCGCTCGACGTCTGCGCGGCAGACCGCCGGAGCTGCAGAAGTGCTACTTTGTCGCTGACGACGTCGTCCCGACCAGTCCGAGTGATGACAGGAAGACCGCGGCGAACGACCCGTTCTGGGACGCTGCTTCCTCGCCTCAACCACAGCAGCCGTCTTCGCCGCGGCGACCGAGCTTTGCCGACGACGAGCAGTCGTCGAGCTTCTTCAAGCCGACCAGTTCCAAGGAGAACTTGATGAGCACTGCGGACGTCGAGATGAGCTGCGTGCTGCTGCCCAGCGGCGATATCGGAGCGACCAGCACCGACCCACAGTGAATCAGTGGGGTGGCGGATCCAGAATTTTGGAATAAGGGGCGGAAGAGTAGGAAATGAAATTCTTTACATGTGTATAAAATGCATTCAGTCAATAGAGGGAGGCGACCAACCCCGCCCCCTCCCCGAATCCGCCACTGAATCAGTGAGTGAGTGAGCGAGTAGTGTTTACGTCTCTAGCGACAGGCAATGAACATCCGTGCACGACAATCGAACCTTGAAGCAGGGGGCCAGAGTTAAACCCGATTAGTTCTTCTGTTTCGTAAACATGACATGGAGGCTGTCACAAATTTTCCGATGTCAGTGTGCAAAAAGTTAGCATGAAATAAATGAGTAATGTCGTACAAAACTCAGATTTCGCGTACAGTCCCGCCAGAGCAGAGGATGTATTGTGCTGCACCAACGTGCTGTAAAGAAGCTTCCAAGTTCCCACAGATCTGAAAATGTCGAGCTGTTGTCCGACATTTCTAGTTTGTGAGAGCCCACTTTTGTAACAGTCCCTGCTTGGTGGAACATGCTGTAGTCTAGCTGAACCTGCCTAAATCCGCCTCTGCTTTGAAGTTCAATCTTCGAGTGAATATTTTTTTTTCGCACCACGCAAGTCGAAGTACGTAGGCTACGTCAGAAACTGCAAACTGGCCATTTAATAGTTACCGGTGTATAGCTGCTGCTGCGACTGGCGTAGCATATAGCTATTACCTATATTAGCCTACCTACCCTACGTAGGGCCTACGTATTACCTACGACGCGAAAGACCAACTGCGCTGGATGAAAATAAAACTAGGACAAAACTAGAATTATATTCATGTGATGATATCTGTTAGCAGCTGTTCTTGTCAAGATAGCATGCATGACACATGACCAGTATTTTGCTAAACGTCTTTGTACCGTATTTTCGTGCAATCCATCTAAGCGTAGGGCCTATTTACTCGAGATAGAAAACGGCGATTATCAATACATAGGCCTACTGACAATCGTGCGAAATTATGCTGACGACAACGAAGATCGTGACCGTTTATCGCCGAGCGAGAATCGACTTGTTTCCATCCATGTACTGATTACAGTTAACGATGATGCTATATTGTCGCTGCGACTTAGTAGTGCTGACAGAGCCAGGGGCGTCTATCTCAACCCATTAGGGAATCTAACGTAACGTCGTACGACTATCCCCCAGCGTGACCCGAGGCAGAGTCCCGGCCGAAAATGATTTTGGTGCGGTTTAGTCTTACAACACTTCTGGACAACTGGTGAAACGACGACTGCCCCCTCCTGAAGTCTCAAAAGCTGTCTCTATTGAGAAATGTATTACGCTTTGAGCGTAGTTCTCAATGGACATGGACGCCTCTGGACAGACCTGTGCGTGCGTATGAACTACTGTTGCTGACATAATCACACAAAACCGCTTTTATTCTTCGTTATCGTCATTTTCTGTCCGGTTTCAGCTTTTAACCTTTCGAGTGGCGCAGGCGCTTGTGGGGAGAGCCGCTCATTCGGTTTTTTACGCGCGATAGCAGAATGCTTCGCGCGTCTTAGCCATGGCCTGGGCGTCCGTCCGTCATACTGTGCAATTGTATCAAAACGGCGCAAGCTAAGATCACGAAATCTTCACCGTGGGCTGCCCCGAAGGACTCTAGTTTCTTGTGACGAAATTTCGTGCCCCTGTGTGAGGAGGTTCCTTCGAACTCCCCTAAAAATACGTTATTTTGCCGTTACTGGCTCGTCAATTGTGAAAACGGTTGCAGTTAGGTACAGACATGTTGCTCATCATAACAAGCACTGGTCACAAGCTTTTTAGTTTTATCAACATCGATGACCTTGAACGACCTCGAACACCCAAAATTAAAGTTTTTTTTTGAATTTTTCGTAATTTCGGGCTGCGACACACATAAGACGGAACTGCGCCGAAATGGCTATAGACCCACACAACCTGCGTATGACATTTACAGCATTAAACGCAGATTTTAGCAGTCCAAGTCCCGACCCCATAAGTTCAAGGAGGCCTGCACACGCGGACGTCAAAAAGAGGTACCCCTCTAAGAAGTGGTTATTCTACTGCTATTGGCTCGTGTAGCGTGAAAACAGTTGCAGATAGATACATACAGGCTGCCTATCATAACAAGCACTGGTGACGGGCTTTTTAGATTTATTAACATCGATGACCTTAAACAACCTTGAACACCCCCAAAAAGGGTTTTTAGTGAATTTTTCGCAATTTTTGGCCCCAGTGCACATTTTAAGAGTGAATTGCGACAAAATGGTTGGAGATAGACCAAGACAACCTGAGTATGAATTTTTTTGGTATTAAACGCAGATATTAGCAATTCAAGTCTTGACCCTCTAGGTTCAAAGGGGCCTGCGCAGGCGGGCACCAAAGAGGGGTACTCAATTAAAAAGTGGTTATTTTACCGCTATTAGCTTGTCTAATGTGAAAACAGTTGCAGGTAGGCACAGACATGCTGCTTATTATAACAAGCACTGGCGTCGAGCTTCTTAGAAATGTCAACATCGATGACCTTGAACCTTGAACAATAGTGGGATCTTAAGTGTTTTTTGGCAATTTTCGGTTGTGGCGCACATTATAAGAGTGAATTGCGCCAAAATGGCTGGAGATAAACCTGGACAACCTGCGTAGGCTTATAAAATTTTTAGCATAGAACGTCCATTTTTAACAATCTAAATTTCGACCTCTTAAATTCAAGGAGTCTTTTGTATGGAGGTCTCAAATATGGGAACTTCTTTAAAACGCACAATTATTTTATTGCATGCTGTGCACAATTGCCCAGGTGGCAGGACCGCTGCTATCGTGCGTCACGTGAGCTTTGCTCAAATTACATGTGATGATACCCTGTATCTATAAAAATGGTCATCAGTGGACAGGCTAATGGTTGTGAAATTTCATACAAACACTGCATCAATCAGCACTGGTATTTAAAAAGTTAGCTTGACGCTCGGAGCCATTTTTCCTATCGCAGTGTATTTTGTAGCAGAATACAACTCAGTACATGCCTACGATATGTAACTTGGTGTATTTGAGCACACATATCAATGTGCTTTACCATCCACTGAAATAACTCGCTTGTTTGATGCAAAAAGTCACAAGGATGACACAATTCATTCAATTACCGGTACTGCTGAAATGCAGTAGTTCATCTGCATCATTCAGCGGCGCATATAACTTCTAACACTTCAATCACACCCCTTGCTCACAAAATAGAAACTTTACAACAACTAGTATAATTTTGCGATAACAGTGTCTGACTGTTAAACCACAATTTGCAGAAAATTTGTACTGTAAAATGCATACCCTGTGGCAGATTTCACTAATAGCCACTACACAAGCTTACAGTGCTACCTTAGATCCCCAGGCTGGAAGATGGCAAGAAAGTGGATAAATAAAGAAAAGATACACTCCACTTACTGTCTTCACCCCATAAATAAAATCTTGAATAGCAACGTGTTGAAAACATTGTACTGCTACAAATGAATAGATACCAAATGCAAACAATGGAACAACTGACATAACAATAACTAAAAATGACTAAAATTAGGATAAAATACATGTACACCCAAAACAATGATACCGATAACACTATCACAAAACACTGTACAAATACATGTCAATGCACATTGAAGAGAACAGTAACTCACACAAAACATTACATTACTACTGATTAGTATGTTTTCACTAATTGGTTGATATGCTGAAAAAATGACAAAATTTAATTTTTCTGATGATAACATTTAATTTTACATTCACAGCATCAAACGTTAATGGGATATGCGTTGCAACAGACAGAATGCACAAGTTGAACAGAATTTTCCAAACAAACGTCAAAAAGATAACAACATCTTGCAACAAGAAATATCCTAATGTACTCTTCGCGCACATCATTTTCTTTTGTATTCTTTTAAAAGCTTCTTCGTTCCTTTCGGCTTGTATTAGAAACCTGGTGTCTAATTGAGACATGATTAATATTATGCTAATAGTGACTGGCGTCGAGGTCGTTATTGGAAATGGTTTCCCCAAAGTTCATAACATATTGCCCGATTTTAGAAAGTGAGAAGTAATAATGGTCGATGATGCTAGTTGCCATTTGTATTGTTATACCTCAACGCATGCATCTATCTGGCACCGTTATGGAGATATGGCACCTCAAAGATAATCGGGTCACGACCTTGATCTTTTGGTGTCACGTGACCATTCGACTCCCGGGACTGACTCCCTATGGGTGGTCCATAGTGACCATGTGACTATCTAGCACCATTATAAAGATATGGCCGTTTGAAGTTCTTCCAGGAAGACTCTTCCAGGAACAGAAGTCGGTCGTCAGTCAGTCCTCAATATTACACTGATCTCATATACTTCTCTTCACTACGTTAGGAACGTAGCATGCAAGGAGTTAAAAATGACAGCATCTCTCATTAAACCAAAGCCTGTAACAATTATTGGAGAATGTGCATAATGCAGATACTTTGCTGTCGATGGTTTGAAAATTGAAACCCTTTTTCAACCTCACTGCATTCAATAAACAGAAACAAAATCTTAAAAGCACTATGGCAGACACCACATCACATTAATCACACATGCACATACACAGAGCCAGCAGACTGAGCAGTATCTTCTTACAGTTGCAGGGAATACCTTCCAAATTAACACCAAAATTTCAACACACAAAAAACAACTTATTTAATAAAAAGGGCGAGACTATAAATCGTGACTGTCAAAGACAATATATAACAGACTTTCTTCTTCATTATCGCAGAAAGTCTGTCTGTCTGTCATACCCATCTGATGCGTTGTGTTGCACAATCACAGACCCCAACCGCAATATTGGGGTCCTTGGGCCTTAGGGATGTGCACCCCCAACTTGCCCACAGGCAGCCAGAGAGGGGGGGCTGAATTGCCAGTTAATGGAGCAAACCCACCTATAGGGTGGAAACTTTGCTAGTTACTAAAATAGCCTGAAATTTTTCACATAAATCCTGTTCTGCTCAGCAACATTGCTAAGTCTTTCATTACTACACTAAACAACACCATCATATGCACAAGCATCACGTGCAGTTTTGACAAAAAGTGTTAGTACAAGATTTCACCAATTAACGTTTACAATAAACAGCATTTGTTGACCAGTTACAACAAAATAAGCAGCCAGCAAGCATCAAAGTTAACAAATACATAACAAAACTTCAACTGGTTTAAATTTCATAGAAAAATGCTTAAAGAGCTGTCCGTCAAAGCAGCTGAAAAACACACACTTAACAACATACATATACACAGCACTGATGCATACGTTTATAAGCACATCCACAGATTCTCTGCACGAACTTGACAGCTTAGTTTTACATAAATATCATACACTTGGATAATAAAAATACACCAGATTCAGAAACAGAAACGATGTACGACTGATGGGTGTGAAAATTATTTGCATGCGTTGCATGGTTCACTTTCACAATGCAGTGCATTTGCTTCACTTACAAACTTGTGGGCTATTTGAACGATATTTAAACAAAATTTCAAATGTGGTGAACTACATTAAAAAGCCACATGAAAATCATAGTCAGAAAACTGCAGATAGAGATTAGCCAAAGGAAGAAGCAAACATACGGCATTTGTTTTTCTGAACATGGTGTATTTTATTAAACTGTTATCCATGACTGTAAATGTTGCTTAGAGAATCTAAACTCCACCTCCTTTCTTCTTTCCCGTCGACCTGACACATCAAACAACACGACTGCATTCACACATTAACCAAAAACAAAAATGTTAAACAGACTGTTAATAACTAATCGCTGCTAAATTAAAATTGAAAGTACAACCCATTACAACAATAAGGAGATGAAACAATGTTCAAGAATGGAGAAATTAACAAAAAGTATCCACATCAACAGCAGCGACTGAAAAGAATGCAAGTGAATAATAAAAATTTTCGTGCAAAGAAGGCTCTTCAAACAAGTCTGTTTTTGTTGATACTCTGAAAGCATCACTGATTTGACAGATGCTGCCATAGCATCTGCTATTCACTTGTCCATCTATCTATGACATTTAAGCTGTTAGATGGGGTATATAATCATTTGGCAGGGAGACTCATCCAGCATTGCACAGAACAGGGTCACAGTCCACCATGAGAATTAGAGCAGATTTGAAGGGATCCTGAACCCCAAGTCAAAATGTACATTGCAGGTTGCAGAAAAACCAGCACTAAACTGTTAGCAAAACAACCAGCAACCTAGACCAAATGACTTTGACCCAAGTTTAAAATGAGACCACGCTGAACTGTAAACTTAAACATGTGGTACTAACTAACAGAAGACATTTGCTGCAAACTACTCCACATGATTAAGCAGATCTGTACGTGCACAGTGTTGAACAACATGACAATCATCAATTATGACACATTAAGTACATTACGATGTCCAGCCATTAACCTTCTTGGCGGTATGAATTTGGACAGAGTTTCTGTCTGAAAGCGGTAAATATATCTGACGTGGCAAATTCACCGCGACATTTGCCTGATGACATTTATATGTACACTTGAGTGTTCGACTGTACACTCCCACTGGACCTGAACTCACAGTACAGCCGCGGCGTCGACGGCAGCTGTCAGCCAATGTAGCTGGATGCGCTGCAACTTGTGATGTTGATAAACTAGCTCAACACAGATGACATCTGGCAGTCGGGTGGAAAGGAAAAGAATTTTATCAGTTGCAACTGACCACTGACTGTGACTAATTGACAGCACAGCAGACATTGTCTGCTGACGGTTCTGGACATGAGCTAATGACTGGCACCCCGGCATCTCGCAGCACAGATGGCAGGGAGACTGCTATAGCTGCGCTTTGAGTCTCAGTCGGGGTTACCGTTTCCAGTACATAACTACCAACCCGAATAATGCTTGGGATTACCACTGAGGAGGTTAAATAACCCTCAATATCAAGAAGCACTACAAGTCAATGGCAATCACCAGCAATCATAGCATCTGTATGGCATCATTTTTTCAAACACTTACTATGACAAGCATTTTTAAATTTTGTAATGTTCACTAAGATAGAAAATCTAACACCAGAACTCAACCGATATTTTCATACAGTACATGATGATACTTTACTTTTTCTTGGCCTTGGGCGAGGTGCTCTGGAAAACGCTGCTGGCAGCCATTAGATTCTCGATGTATTGACCAAGAACCTGATTCTCCGACTTCAACTTGAGATTTTCCTCCTTCACCGAGTCCACCCTTTGTGACAAATCTGGAAAAAAACCACAATAGAAAAAATGCAGATAGAACAGACAATAAATGAAGACAAGTAAACTAATGAAGCTGTGAGATGCAGACAGAAAACCATTAACCACAGCCGTAACAAGTAATACAGTCAAACCCACTTAATATCACATTGCTTACTGTCACAATCCGCTTATTGTCACATAAATTTTTATCCCCGCCCAACGCCTGCAGTAATCAATGGGCATTGACTCCGGTTATTGTCACTCCACTTATTATCACATATCGCTTAATGTCAACACATTTCTAAGCCTGACAGCCTTGATTGCCAAGTTTAATATCACAAAGTAGACCAGTCAGCAGGCACTTTGTAGTAACAGGCCGAAGTCCTGTGCGTGAATGGAATGCCGGTCAATGGTCTACGTGCATGGTGTGGTGGCCGGTCCAAGGAGCCCTGGATTTAGAGCTCATTGGTGGGTCTATTGCTCAGCCACTGCAACCACAGCAGCAGCAAATAAGCCAGTCATTGTGTGTGGGCCAGACTGATGACAGCCACTCCACCCGCAGCTAGACTGCAGCCCTGCTCACTTCCACTACTGCCAGTGCCGGTAGTCACTGAGGCGGCTAAATGGTTAAACGTGAATGTGTCGATCTTGACTTAAGTGTAAAAATAAAAATTATACAAAAGTGGACGTCAGCACTACGCAAAAAGATGTTGCATCAACATTTGGAATTACTGATTCTTAACAGTGATCTCAGCTGTTGTCTTAATACTACTTCTGGTTGAACTACTATGGCAGCTCCTGTTAATGTCAACTTCGGTTAATACCACACAGTTTTGGCAGTCCCACAGATGTGATATTAACAGGTTTGACTGTAGTTAATGACTGTTTTACTTTACATCACACAATGTTTAAAAGGTATGAATTATTGAACAAACACAGAGTACTAAATAGGTAAAAAGCATAGGCAGATTATTACCATCAAGTGTGTTTTGCAGCTCAAGCACTTGGCTGATTAATCGACGTTTTTCCTCTTCTTCTTCTGCATTAGCATCTGCATCAACATCTACTCAACAGCCGAAAGATCATGAGTTTAATAATGCAAATTCACAAAAATACCATATATACTGAATTACAATGACTTTATTTCACACTCTTGCGGCTGATCAGCCAAATAGTCAAATAACAGTGCAACAGTGCAAAACAAGAATAATAACACAGTATAAGCACAAAAATGTAACATAGTCCAAAGTGTAACATACTCCATAAAAACACAGATACAACAAATATAGAACTGGGGTATGGCTACAGCTTGAAACAGAAAAATATAAATCACATACAGTGTGTACACCAATAAATGAGAAGAAAGCTTGACAGCTAAAGACAACATATTCTGCCAACGTGGACTGTTACTATTTTTCTCCCAAAAAAATATACTAAAAAATAAAAAAAACGTGATAAAAAATGTAATATTAAAGCAGGGCCTTATACTGATGTGATGCAATAAACTACTGAACTGCACACAGACGTGCAACCAAATTAAAAGGTCCACAGCAGATGAGCCATCAAACGTTTGGCTGGAATTACAATTACACACACTGAAAAGCTTTATGTCTAGTCCTGCCATGACACTACGTTGAGCTTAGTAACCTACACATGAGACAAATGAATAAAACCGTGAGACAAGTTGGACAATACTGTCATAAATTATATACTGCTAGTCTGTCAGTGATGCTTTTTAGTCCGCCCGAAAACGATAGTTTTCGGAAGGACTTAAGTTTTACCCATGATGTTTTTTTCTTCCTCGCGAGATCTCCGAGATGCGTGGTCCGACCGATCTGAAATTTTGCACGATGGTCAGTATTAGGCACTATTTTATAATGC